>OGIE01001938.1_pt1 | contig 26964 bp, 27 predicted proteins | sample 1571581 | NCBI WGS metagenome assembly OGIE01 (sample SAMEA2582021, study PRJEB24529) | metagenome | biome: Human gut stool | place: China | collected 2011
GCCAAAGGGGACAATCCTGCGTGGCCAAAAGGGTCAAAGTCGCGTGGCTTTTCCACTTGTCATACAAATCCCAAAATTCACCGAATAAGTATTTAGTATAAATACTATTTACTTTACTTTGTGTACTACTCGACCGATTAACTCGGTTATTCGACCGATTAACCCCGTTTTCCGGTCGATTTACCCCGAATTCCAAAATTTCATCTTTTCCATCACCATCATTTTTTGAGTTATTCGACCGATTAACCGCATTAATCGACCGATTAATTTTTCTGATACAATTTCCGTCAACATCAACGACCCCGAATCTCCCACCCTCCGGTATTTCCAACAACCAGTAATCAGCCACGATCTCTATTTCTTTCCTTTCCAACGTTGCCCGTAGATATTTTTCTTGTATTTCTTTGGATGTCAGTACACCAAACATGTTAAAGACCGATTTATCAAATATCGACCGCCTAACACACCCGGCAACGATTTCTCTCACGTGATTCGGGACAAAGATGCCACCCGCCAACTTGCAGAAAAGCGAACATTCATCGTCACCCCATTTACACCAGTATCCATTTTTATATATCCTACAAAGCAACCGGATAAGGACAGAATCAGCCTTCGCACCGAATTCCGATGTTATCAAAGCGATATCATCCCTCTCGAACATGTCGACATCAACGGGGAAATAATCCAATCCTTTTTTATTCGGTCTTGCCATTATTCGTTAGTTCGCATTTGCACGTGACAACACGGACACACTGGCGCGCCAAGTTCAAGCCATTTTTTAGCCACTCTTGCCGTGTAACCGCAATCACTACAAATACATTTATGAATCCTACACTTATCTCTTTTGATCGGGGAATCCGCACTATCCATCCGGCTAACAATCGCCGCCCCCGGAAACGGCCCGATCTTTCTCACGATGCCTTTCAACTCCTCGACCAACCAATCCGAGGCTATCGTGCTCCGCATTTGCCCGGTCAACCCAACTGCGACAGCCAATTTTCTAAAATCCGATCCATGCCCGTGAATCCCGCAAGCATGAACGATTTCATGAACCAATGTCGCTAACACGCCCTGATCCGAGTCCACTTCATCAATCGTCGGGTTAATGAATATTTGCGGAACATCATCTTTTGTCATGGTTTTAGGGAAACACACGCCAAGCACACGCCGATTCTTTTTCAGCCCTCCCGTCGGCGGGAACCCGACAGAAACTTTAACAGGAGGTATCTCGTGTCCGGCATTCCGGAACAACGGGGCAACCGCCTCTATAGCATCCAACAACCAACGTTCACGTGTTTTCATACCTCGTTCCTCCTAGCTCGTGCAACCCGTGTTGATACAGTTTTTACAGACGTCCTAACTCTCCTGTAGTCAAGCCCGGCATTCATCGCCGTGAATTGTAACGATAAGAAAATAATCATCATTACCACACGGTAAGCATTAGGCTCGATTATATTCTCTCGAATCAACTTGGACACGTCCATTCCAGTTAGTTCCGAAACCACCTTTCTCGTCAAATCAACCACGTTATTCACTTTAGCGATACGGAATATATTCTTCTTATGCGTGTGCGTCGTGGCTTCACTGATATACAGTTTCTCCGAAATCTTTTTCTCGGAATGACCGAGGCAAAGAAGCCCGGCAATTTGCCATTGTCGTTTACTCAGAGATAGCATGATTCACGGCTTTAGCATGTTTATGACATAATTCCATTGCTTTCAAGGCTATATCACGGGCTTCCTCGACCATTTCCGGGTGATTAACCACGTCCTCACGTCGTAAGATGTAAGTAACCGCCGTCGTGGTAATTTTGTATTTGTCAGCTAGTCGCTTTTTCGTCCCCCTGGGAAGAAAATCAAGCCAACTTTCCTGTTTTTTCTTTTTTACTGGCATAGCAATAAAGTTTTTAAATCAATATCATGTTCTTTTGTTTCCCGTGTTTGCGAGATATACATCCTATCGAGCTTCCCCGTCACGTGATTATAACTCGGGATTCGATGCTCGTTATAAAATTTCTGACTCAACATTTCCTTCAAGAAATCTCGGTCTGTATCATATATTTCCTTTTTCTTATTCATGTCATTTATGTAATAACCTGTATTCTGTTTGAACTTTTGCCTTATCCAAGCAAAGGATATCCGATAACCGGAAAATCATGCAGCCACCCTCTTTCACGTCATTCACGGCGTGAATAAAACCTGCCGTTCTCCAACGTGAAAGTGTCGGAACCGAAATATTAAGGATACTAGCCGCCACCTTACTAGGTATTTCGATGTGTTTACATCTCTCGACGATCAACTGATCCGCCATTCGGAACAAGTCTTCACCCGTGATTTGATATATACCAGTTTTTTCCATATCCTTCATTTGTTATATTTGTACATTGCCGTCATCCAACCGAGCGTGAAAAGCGTGCTTAACAAGTTGTGAATGATCCTGTAATTCGTCACCACGTTATCACCGGATAACTTGTAATATCTCACGTCAGCATCTTTGCAAGCCTTTTCAAAATATTTAATGTCGCTCGTGGCAACTGGCACTACTGTTATCATCTCTATTGCTTTAAATCCGCATACCCCATTCAGGGTATTTTCTTGTTTTCGTTTGCCTTGCTTAACTTTTATTTGTATGTTTGCTATCGCAAACGATATGTTTGATTTTGTTTTGTTTGTTTTTACAAAGATATATAACTTTGCTATACTTTAAAATATAGCTATGTTATATTTTAATTGATTATTTCTATATGAATGAGCTTTGTGATAGATTAAAATTAATACGAAGAACGTTATCATTAAAACAGAGTGATATAGCAAATGCATTAATGATAAAACAAAGCTCATATTCTATGATAGAAAAAGGCGTAAGAGAACTTACAGAGCGCAACATGACATTACTTTGTGATTCATATTCTATAAATCCAATATGGCTTAAAACAGGAAAAGGCGAGATGTTTTTTGAACCAACAAAGGAAAACGATGTTATCACTGAAGCTATATCTAAAGACATGAGAGTATCTAAAGACTGGCTAGAATCCGGCGCAGGAAAAATGTTCAATAAAGAGATATACCAGAAAACTGATGTTACGGATCGTTTTCTAATAGCCTTAGAATATTTAAAAATGCAAGGGATATCGTACTCGGAGGTGGCAAATAAAATAGGGGCATCCAATTCCCTTGTTTCTGAAATTCGTCGAGGCAAAACAAAATTGACACCTCATTACGCCCAAAAATTTATTGAAGTATTCAATATAAATACGGAATGGTTTCTATATGGGAGAGGCGACACTAACGATATATTTAATTCTCCAATAGAATCGAACGCCCATTTCATTGATTCTACAGAAACGGAATGGATTGATGTTCCTTTCGTTCCACTACATGCACGAGCTAGTTTCGCTGAAACATTTCTGGACACAAATGTCAGGGACATAGAAACGATACGAACATCCAAACGTCCAGGAATAAACTACAGGAATGCCAAAATTTTCGAAGTCGACGGAGATAGCATGGAACCGACACTTGTTTCCGGAGAGCAAGTTTTATGCGAAATAATTGATCCTAATAACTGGAAATTCACGACAGGCGTTGTCGTTGTTGCTTTTGGAAACATGGTTGTCATCAAACGAATAAAAGACAACGATTTGATCAACGGAAAACTCGTTTTATGGTCGGATAATGAACTTGGAGGCAAAATAACCTTATCAGAAGACACCGACCCCATACGTAGAATATATAAAGTTAAATACACAATATACAAGCCTATCAGATAAAATCTATCAATTTATATACACAAGGGGGATCATGAAAAAATTATTATTTATTCTTATTGCAATTTCTATTGCAAACTTTAGCTTTAGCCAAAACAAGAAAAAAACTAAATTAGAAATACCTAAAAAAACTAATTTAATAGAAGTTACGACAAACTACTCTTCTAAAAAAGAAGCATTGAATGACATTGTAAGAATTTTATTACAAGAGGGAATCGAACCCGAAAAAATAGATAGTTCCTCATTTTTTATTACAACTGGAGCGTATGGAGCAGAACCAATAGACGTAAAATTGATGTTCTCTATAAAAGAAAAGGTTGATACGATCTTTGTCTCTATTACTGGAAAATTCATCTATAACATTGAGATTAAAATTGGAGCAGTAACAAGCAAATCATCATGGAGTCGCATTGAATACAAAGGAATGCAAGGAAGTCCAATCCGAAAATCATGGGATTTAATGCATAAATTCACAATACTTATACCAAACAAAAACATAAAATACATCATAAAATAATTTCATAAGGTATCATGAAAACACTATTTACACTACTCATTTGCACATTTATTTGTTTCAATACTTTTTCTCAAACCAAGAAAGAATTACAAACAGAAAATACAAAACTAAAACATCAAATCGACTCATTAACACAAGCAATCAACTCTCAAGCTAAAATCATCAATGAGTTCAAGATTGAAATAATAAATCTAAAAGCATTATTCGAAAGAATTGATAAAATCTTTGCAACAACACCAAAAGAAATAACAAACACGTCATCTACCACAACAAAAACGACAACGCCTACTTATAAATCCAATAGTTCAAGCAGAGTTATTCACACAGGGCCACGGGGAGGCAAATATTACATCAACAAAAACGGGAAAAAGACCTACATAAAGAAAAAATGACCCACGCAACAAAATAAGAGCCGGATTTCTCCGGCTCTCTTTTCATTCCTTGCTGGGTATCTCCCGGTCCATTTCTTTAAGACGTATAGCTACCGCAATAACCATAGTTCTACAATAGAGAATTAAAAGCTAATTAACACTTATTTCCCTCGAAATTGGCAACCTCGTAATATTTAAAGAAATAATACAATGCCACCTTGTGCCATTTTGTAAGCGTCTTTTCCTCGTTCAGAATCTGAGAGAGTGTTGATTTATCAATCCCGGTATGCGTACAAACATGCTTCGCTTTAAGCATCAATTTGTTCATCCGGCTTTTGATCCAACTTGCATTAATTCCCTCGATATCTTTCCGATCAAAATCCACGGCCGAAACCGTCAATTTCCAATCTGCCGGAATCTCGCCCTCGAACATTTTCCGAACACGATCCACGAGTTCTTTTTTAGTAAGCATCTTGCCGTTTACTAACTCTTTTTGCTCGACACGAACAATTAAACGTCCTTCGTTAAAAGAAACGATCTCCACGATCACCTGAGCATAACGTTTGTACTGAGTGGCAAACTCGTTCAATCTCTTTTTGGCCTCTTCTGAGATGGGCAATACCTCAATGTTTTTCATAGTTTCAAATTTTTAAAATATGGAGGGCCGAAGCCCTCCGGTTCACAATTTGATAAGTTCAAGATTGCCGATGTCGAAAATTGCGATCTGCTTGTTTTCCCGCCCGGCTCGAATTGCTTCTTCCCGATCAAGGTAAATTTTCACAGAATCGTAGTAGAAACACCCGTCCTCTTCATTCAACCACCCTCCTACTGTTTTTTCGTGCTTCTCAGCATGTTCAAGAACTCTTTTCAGTCCTTCATCTCCAAAACTGTTTTGAGTTTCAAGATAGGCAACTGAAATACCCTTTGTGACCTTTTTTAAGGTTGTAAGGTCAACCGTGAACCCTCCCGGGTTCTGTTCCGCTATCTCTTCGATAGCATTCAACAAGCTTGTCATAGAACTTAATTTATGCGGAGTCACCCGCGGTTTGACAATACAAATATACAAAATAGTTTGTTATTGACAAACTATTTTATCAGAATATTTTCACACGAGATAAAAAAAAAGAGAGCGTTTAAACACTCTCTTTAAAATTAGGATCATTTTCTTTTTCTATCTGCCGGAGCATCCACTCCATCGACGTATCCGCATCCTTTTTAAAATAGTCATTTTCCATTAATGCCTTAGCGTTTTCCTCGGCTGTCAATTTCACATAGGCATCAAATTGTTTTTCCGATTTATGCCCGGTGAGCAACATGATAGAACGTTTAGGCAAGCCCAATTTATAAAAGTTCGTTGCCCCTGAGCGCCTAGCGGTATGAGTCGTAATTACCTCCCATTTTTTCTTGATATATTCCTTCAACTCCCCTCCTTCCGTGCGATAAACGACAACATCGTCATCCATGCCCGCTATTCGACACACTAACTTTATTTGCTTATTCAAAAATTGCTCACAAAATTTACATTGTAGATCAAAACCCGACTCCAATATTTCTTGAATCACGGGGTGCATCGGAATTTTAACGGGATCAGGCTTCCGGATAGAAGAACCTTTTTTAGGCAACACGGTTATGACCCCGTCATGAATGTTATAATCTTGAATCCGGTTAAAATCAGAAACACGCATGGCCGTAAACGCCCCGATCAAGAATTTTTTACGCGCCTTATCCAACGATTGAATCCTAGCCCGGACATTATTCAAACGCACATCATTACTTATCCTTTTCACCGCATCTTCATCAATAACTAAACGATGAAGTCGCAATAATTCTATTTCACTCAATGCTATCGTATCTGCGACCTCCGCCTCAACATCAAATTCTTTATAATCGGTGTTATTATGCAATTTATCAACTTTATGCGCATGCTTCATGAAGGCTCTCAAATTCTTAAACAACGTGCCAATGTAATTTCGAGCATAATCCTTCTCTACCAGCCACATTTTGAATTCCTCTGCAAATTTCAAAGTTATATCATCAAAATAGAATGTCTTATGTTTGACCTCTTCATACTCCCGAAGTTTATTCAAACACGTCGTGTACGATCTTTTAGTGAAGCCCGATTTCCCACTAGCAGGAATATACTCCTCTATATAAGTAAGTAATTTTTTATCCTTACGCTTGATCTCGATAGCATTATTCCCTTTCAAAAATAATTCCACCTTCTTTTTGAAATCTTCTCCCGACGGTACCTTAAAATCTTGTTTAAAATAAAGGATTGCGTTTTTTATTGCCGCCTCCACGGCCACGAGTTTATTGTTTATCGCTCCCGCCTCGGGACAACCTTTACATTTACCATTTCTAAAATTAACGACCTTCACACTTTCACCTGTAGGATAAGCGTAGCGTTTCCCGCCATAGCGAATAAATGCTCTAATTGTTGAAACTTCTCGTTTCGGATTATCTAATGAAAAACTAACTTCTAGCATAGAAAAATGTGTTGGAACAAACGTTGGAACAAATGTTGGACTTTTTAATGAAATAAACAAGGGAAAACTGTTTCATAAAAACAAAAAAACCGCTGCATTGCAACGGTTTCAACTATACTGTTTCATAATTTGTACCCAGAACAAGACTCGAACTTGCACAGCCGTACGGCCACTAGTCCCTGAAACTAGCGTGTCTACCGATTCCACCACCTGGGCATACATTCAATGAACTTTGAAGAAAAAACCTTGCAACTTCCCCGCTGCAAGGCCCCTCTTCTGTTTGTTGTCCCACAAGGATTCGAACCTTGACTGACAGAACCAAAATCTGCTGTGCTACCATTACACAATGGGACAATCTTCATGTCGCTACAACAACGCTATTGTTATTTTGACGCTGCAAATGTAGAGCATTTTTTTATTTCACCAAAACAAAATGCAGAAAAATTAAAAGAAAATTGCTATTTTCGTGCTGTCGAAACATGACATTTTAACTAGACCCTTGAGTATTAATAAGAAATATAAATTCAAACTAAGGAGAAGCATGTGCAACATTAAAAATCACCCAACATTAAGTTACAGGTTGATCAATAATGTCACCGGATGGGTGGCGTTCGTGGTGGCCAGTATTACTTACATTCTTACAGTTGAACCAACAGCCAGCCTGTGGGACTGTGGGGAGTTTATCACGACCTCAGTCGGACTGCAAGTAGGACACCCTCCCGGAGCGCCTCTATTCATGATCGTCTCGCGGTTATTCGCGATATTCGCCCCAAGTCCTGAAACACAATCCTACATGATCAACATCATGTCGGCACTATGTTCGGGCTTCACGATCCTGTTCCTGTTCTGGACAATCACTCATCTGGCAAAAAAGATCGTGATAAAAGAAGACGGTGAATGTTCCATGGGACAATTATGCGCTATCATGGGTGCGGGACTTATCGGGGCATTAACTTACACGTTTACAGACACGTTCTGGTTCTCGGCCGTTGAAGGCGAGGTTTACGCCATGTCGTCCCTGTTCACGGCAGTCGTGTTCTGGGCGATCTTGAAGTGGGAAAATGTTGCATTCCAACCTTATGCCAACCGTTGGTTAGTTTTCATCGCGTACATGATCGGGCTTTCGATCGGAGTTCACTTGTTGAACTTACTGGTTATTCCCGCTATCGTGTTCATATATTATTTCAAGAAATACGAGACCTCGAAATGGGGTATTATCAAATCGGCGGCCCTCTCGATCGTCATACTGGGAGTTATCATGTGGGGAATTATCCCGGGCGTTATTATCGTGGCGGGCTGGTTTGAACTCATGTTCGTGAACAGTTTTGGCTTACCCTTCAATTCGGGAGTCATTGTTTACGCCCTTCTGTTAATCGCCGGATTGACATACGGTATCCGTTACACTTTGAAACACAATCACACGATAGTAAATACGATCCTGACCTGTTTTGTGGTTATGATCATCGGGTACTCTTGTTATGCCATGGTAGTAATCCGTTCCGTGAGCAATCCCCCGATCGACGAGAACAGCCCGGACAACGTGTTCGCACTGCTTTCTTACATCAGTCGTGATCAATACGGGCAGGAACCGCTGGTTTACGGACCTTATTATAATGCACCCGTGATCGGGGTAGAAGATGCAGGCCCGATTTACTATCAAAACGAGAAGACTGGGAAATATGATATCGTGGATTACAAAAAAGACGTGAAATACGATCCCCGTTTCTGTACCGTTTTACCACGTATGTACAGCCAGGCCCGCGACCCGCAGGTATACATGGAATGGGTCGGACAACCCAAAGGTCCCGTGTACATGATTGACGGGCAACCCGTGCAAAAGCCAAGTTTCGGACAAAACCTCAGTTTCATGTTCCGCTACCAACTCGGTCACATGTACTTCAGATACTTCATGTGGAACTTCTCCGGACGGCAGAATGACATTCAGGGCCACGGTGATTTCCGCTACGGGAACTGGATCACGGGTATTCCTTTTGTCGACAATATTCTCGTGGGAGACCAAAGCTTGATGCCGGACACCTTGAAACATGACAAGGCAAACAATAAATACTACATGCTGCCTTTTATCCTCGGGCTGCTAGGAATGTTCTACCAGTACCAGCGAGGGAAACAAGGAAAGAAAGATTTCTGGGTAGTCATGCTGCTCTTCTTCTTCACGGGTATTGCCATCGTGCTTTACCTGAATCAATACCCGTATCAACCGCGTGAACGAGACTACGCGTATGCCGGATCGTTCTATGCCTTTGCCATCTGGATAGGATTCGGGGTTCTATACCTGTGGGATCTACTCCAAAAGAGGATGGATTCACGCAATGCAGCCATTGCCGTGACCGCTGTCTGCCTACTTGCCGTTCCCGTGAACATGGCAGCACAAAACTGGGACGATCACGATCGTTCAGGACGCTACGTTTGCCGTGATTTCGGTGCCAACTATCTGGAATCGTGTGAACCGAATGCAGTGATCTTCACCAATGGCGATAACGATACATTCCCGTTGTGGTATGCACAGGAAGTGGAAGGTATCCGTACCGATGTCCGCGTATGTAACACCAGTTACCTGCAGACAGACTGGTATATCGACCAGATGAAGAAACAGGCTTACGAATCGGCTCCGCTGCCTATCTCATGGGATCGTGCGGATTATATACAAGGCACACGTGATGCCGCCTATATCGTTCCGATGATGGATAAACCTATCGACCTGAGTACAGGTTTGAATTTCGTACGCAGCAATGACCCGAAATTCAAGAAGATACCGGGATTCAATCAGGAACTCGATTATATTCCTTCAGAGACACTGATCTATAAAGTCGATTCGGCTACGGCACTGGCGAAAGGTCTTGCCGACTCTACCGATCTGCTGACAGAGATGACTATCAACCTGAAAGGAAAGACAGCGCTGGGTAAACAGGAACTGATCATCCTGGATATGTTGCAAACCAACAACTGGGAACGTCCTATCTACTATGCGATCACAGTGAACCCAGACCAGTTCGTCGGCCTGGACGGTTACTTTGAACAGACAGGTCTGGCTTACCAGATCGTTCCGAAGCAAGCGGACAAAAACACCAACACAGAGAAGATGTACGACAATGTGATGAACAAATTCAAATGGGGTGGTGTAGATAAACCGGGTGTTTATATCGATGAGAACGTGATGCGTATGTGTAAGAGCTACCGTATGGCATTGTTCAATAAACTGGCTGAAGACCTGTTGAAGGAAGGCAAGAATGAGAAAGCGTTGAACGTGTTGAATAAGAGTATGGAAGTATTGCCGCCGGAAAATGTTCCGTTGGATTATACGGCTCTTTCTACCGGTGAGTTGTATTATGCGCTGGATGAGACAGAAAAGGCTGAAGAGATCTTTACCGGAATTGCAGAAAATGCCATGCGGAATATCGACTGGTTCTTCCGTCTGAGACCGTCTCAGCTGGCTTCTGTGACAAGAGAGTTGGAACATAACCTGGCCGTCATGCAGCAAGTTCTGGCAGTCAGCAAACATTATAACCCCGAATTTGCTAAGAAGTATCAGGAAGAGTTTGACAACTACCGGATGGCTTACGGTTCGGTTCGCGGAAATAAGTAATATATGTTTATAGAACAACCGCCCTGGTTCTACAGGGTCCTGTTCCCAGGGGTAATCTGGCGGATACCGGCCAAGGAGAAGTGTGTATATCTCACCTTCGACGACGGCCCTATTCCCGAGGTTACCCCTTGGGTTTTGGATATACTTGACAAATATGGTGTGAAGGCGACCTTCTTCTGTGTAGGAGACAATGTCCGCAAACACCCTGAAGTTTATCAGATGGTGCTCGATCGCGGACACCGGGTAGGCAATCACACCTTCCATCATATTCAGGGACTTCAATATTGGACGAAGAATTACCTGGATGACATCGAGCAGGCTGCCGGATATATCCACAGCGACCTGTACCGGCCGCCGCACGGTCATATGCGTTTCCCGCAGGTGGTAGCCTTGCGGAAGAAATACAAGATTATCATGTGGGACGTGGTGACCCGCGATTACAGTCCGCATATGACGCCGAACGGTGTCTTCAACGTGGTAAAAAACTATACCCGCAACGGCTCTGTCATCGTCTTCCACGACTCCCTCAAAGCCGAAACGAACATGCGTGAAGCGATGCCCCGTGCCATCGAATGGCTACAGAAAGAAGGGTATGTGTTCAAGGTATTCGAGTAGATAATGAATCTATCTGTCAGCATAAAGAAGAAAGCGAAAGAATTGGGCTTCGATGCCTGCGGAATAGCTGAGGTCTCTTCCGCAGACACCGAAGCTTTGTTTTTTGACCGCTGGATAGCTGAAGGGTATCATGCAGGGATGAAATATATGGAGAACTACCGCGATATCCGTCTGAATCCCGCCGGATTGGTCGAAGGTGCCCGTTCCGTCATCTCTGTCGCTCTTAATTATTATCCGGCACAGAAACAATCTCCCGATGCTCCCCGTATCTCCTATTACGCCTACGGAAAAGACTACCATATCGTACTGAAAGACAAACTCCGCCAACTCTGGCAATATATCACGGAAGAACTTCTTCCGTCTATAGAACCCGCTCCGGAAGCCCGTGCCTTCACCGACTCCGCCCCCCTTCTCGAACGTTATTGGGCCTGGAAAGCCGGCCTTGGCTGGATCGGCAAGAACACCAATCTTATCATCCCCGGCAAAGGCTCTTTCTTCTTCCTCGGTGAGATCGTCACTACGCTGGAGCTCGATTACGACAGCCCTCAGGAGAACCGTTGCGGCGACTGCCGCCGTTGTCTCGACGCCTGTCCGACGGGTGCCTTGGAGTCTGCCGGCCATCTGAATGCGAACAAATGTATCTCTTACCTCACTATCGAACATAAAGGCGATATCCCTTCGGAGCTTGCCTCCCGCCTGGGCAACCGTCTTTACGGCTGCGATACCTGCCAGGAGGTCTGCCCCTGGAACCGTTTTGCTGTTCCTACCCGTGAAGAGGCTTTTACCCCGTCGCCTGCTTTCCTTTCCTTTAAAAAAGAAGACCTGGCGGACTTTACCCGTGAAGATTATAATCGTATCTTTGCCAGGTCGGCCGTAAAACGGGCGAAATATGAAGGATTGATCCGTACGATCGCTAATAAACGAAGAATTATAAACAACAAGAAAGATAAACCATGAGAAGAACATTTCATCTTCTGCTCCTCTCTTTTCTGTGTACCCTGGTGGCTTTTGCTTCACCGGGCGATTTGAAAGAGAAGCTTGCCTCCCTGAAAGGGATCAGTAACATCGAACAACTCGAATCGGATGTCTATCCGGAGAAGTACCTGGTACGTATCACCCAACCCATCGACCCGAAGCACCCGGAAGCAGGTACCTTTACCCAGCGTGTCGTTATCGGTCATGTCGGTTTCGATCGTCCGACTGTCCTGGTAACGGAAGGTTACGGCGGCGCCTATGCCCTCAATCCCAAATATGAGGAAGAGCTGACGAAGCTGTTGAACGCCAACCTGGTCTTTGTGGAGTACCGTTATTTCCTGGAGTCTACTCCCGAACCTTGCAACTGGGATTACCTGACTGCCGAGAATTCCGCTTACGACCTGCATAACGTCAACCAGACATTCAAACAGCTTTATACCGGCAAATGGATCAGTACAGGTATCAGCAAGGGCGGCCAGACCACCATGCTTTACCGTGCTTTCTTTCCCGATGATGTCGATATCTCCGTTCCGTATGTCGGTCCGCTGTGTAAGGGAGTGGAAGACGGTCGTCACGAACCGTTCCTCCGTAAAGTCGGCACAAAGAAAGAACGTAACAGGATAAAGAATTTTCAAACAGAAGTGTTGAGCCGCAAAGCTGAAATGCTCCCTTTACTCGAAGCGCTCTCCAAAGAAAAAGGCTTGGAATACCGTATCCCGATGGCAGAAGTGTTGGATTATTGCGTACTGGAATATCCTTTCGCCTTGTGGCAGTGGGGGACATCGGTTTCCGTAATTCCTTCTGTGCATGCCGATACGGAAGCGCTGTTCAAACATCTGATGGATATCAGCAGTCCCGACTATTTTGCCGAGAACCAGCCGAATATCTCTTTCTTTGTACAGGCAGCCCGCGAACTGGGCTATTACGGTTATGACACCAAACCTTTCAAAAAGTATCTGACCATAGAGAGCAGCCAAGGATACCTCAACCGCATCATGCTTCCGAAAGAACTGGTAGACAAGGTAGAATTCCGTCCGGCTCTTTATCATAAGATATATAACTTCCTGAAAGACAATGATCCGAAGATGATCTTCATCTATGGCGAGATCGATCCGTGGAGCGCTGCCCATGCCCCGGTATTCAAAGGGAAGAAGAATGAGCAAGTCTATTTCCAGCCCCGTGGCAGCCACCGTTCACGTATCGGTAATATGCCGGAAGACATCAAGGAAAAGATCTTGACGCAACTGAACCAGTGGCTGGCTGAATAATTTTCAAGCTATGGATAACATAGTAGTGCTGGACACTGTAGGTTTATAGTGTCAGGTAGATTAGGATTATAGTGTCGGATATCCTCTCACTATAGTCCTTTAAAACATGCTTTGCACCTTATACACGAACTCCATCCACACCCAGTAGCGGATGGCTTTGCCCAGGAACATGGAGATGGCGACGATCCAGATGTTGGCGCGGAGGAAACCCAGTGCCACTGCGATGAAGTCACCGATGCCCGGCAGGAAGACGAAGAAGCCCATCCACGAGCCTTTACCTGCAATCCATTCTTGTACCTTTTGCAGCTTTTTGGCATCCAGTTTGAGGTATTTCTCAATCCATTCCACTTTGCCCAGCATACCGAGCCAGTAACAACTCATGCCGCCCAGGAAATTACCCAAGGTCGCGGCTACCATACAGGGCCAGTAGGCCGAACCTGCCAGCAGTACGCCGGTCAGTACGACTTCGCTGCTGAAAGGCAGGATGGTGGCAGCGAGGAAAGAGGCGATAAACACCCCGATATATCCGTATTCTATCAGAAATTCCATATACGTAAAAATAAGAGGATAAAATAAAGCACGATTGTTGCATAGAATGTCCAGAAGACGATCCTGCCCCGCATCACGGTGAAGAAGTGGGCGATCAGTATCGAAGCCGGGACACAGGCTGTTTCCAGAAACTCTTCCGATGCTTGTTCGTAAAGGAAATAGAGCCCGAATGCCCATATCGACAGGACGATAAGGAAGGATAAGAATTGGCGTGTACGTAAAACATCCTCATATTCGTGCGTAATGATATTGATGGCGGAAACCGCTGTTAAAAGAGCTACGGCCGCAATACCTATCCAGTCGAGCAGCCCTATTCCCGTAGCCATCAGGAAACGTATTTTAAACAAGCCCGCAAACGGGATGGTGAACGGCGTAAAGTCACGGAACCAGACGCACCAGGCGAACAGGAACCAGTAAACGGTACCTACTCCCAGCAGGGAGGCAAGGAATGTCCGGATATTCAGTGTCCTGAAATTATACATCCCTATCCAGAAGATGGGAATGAACCAAAGAATATGCACCCACAACAAACTCCCGATCCCGATCAGCAAGGCGGTATTGTAGGCGTTGCTTTTGGCATAGGGGTCGTGGTAGGAGGTGAATAGCTGGTAGATGGCGAGTATCAGGCAGAATACACCGAGCGAGGTGGACTTCAACGGCAGGAAGTCCGGATTGGTGCTGATGAACAGTACGTAGAACAGGAAAGGCAGCAGCGTCTTTTCGCGGATCAGCACCAGGATATAGTTGGCACGGTGGAGCAGGAAGGCTCCCCCGAACATCAACAGCATACCGATGGTATACGTGAAAGCCTTGCCGGGCAATACCTGGCAGATAGCATTCCACAGGGGAGGGGCTGTCACCTCTCCGTATACCGGATAGCCGACCGAGTTGAAATAGCTTACGATCCAGCAGGCAATACAGGCCACCAGCACAACCACAAAAGTGCCTGTGCCTGATATACTGTGCCTGCGGGAGTAATGGTATGTATTGTTCATTCTGAATTAGAAAAATGTGAAACATTTTTCAGTTGACAGATGACAGTTGACAAGTGACAGTTGGGCTTCGCGTTCGGTAAATAAATCGGCTGAAAGCCGACATAACTGTCAACTGTCACTTGTCAACTGTCAACTTTTGAAATGGCTCACTTTTGATAATATTTAAACTTACTTACAGATCGAACCCGATGTCTTTACGGAAATACTTCCGGTCGAATAGGATGGTCTTTGCTCCGGCAAATGAGCGGGCAAGGGCCTCTTCCTTGTTGGCTCCGTATGAGCTGACGGCGATGACGCGTCCACCGTTGGTCAGGATACGTCCGCTGGCAGCGATGGTGCCGGCATGAAAGAGGATATTGTCGGATGGCACGTCATCCAGTCCATAGATTATTTTACCTTTTTCATACGCTTCGGGGTAACCGCCGCTTACCAGCATGACTGTAACGGCTGCACGCGGGTCGTGAACCAGGGTACGGCTGTCGAGGTTACCTTCGGCTATCCCTTCCAGCAGGTCTACCAGGTCGCTCTGGATACGGAGCATGACAACTTCCGTCTCCGGGTCGCCCATGCGGCAATTGTATTCGATCACCTTCGGATCGTTTTCGTTGATCAGGCCGAGGAAGATGAAACCTTTATAGTCGATACCTTCCGCCTTCAATCCTTCGATGGTCGGGCGGATGATTTGTTCGTCTACCTTTGCCATATATGCTTCGTCGGCAAAAGGAACGGGAGAAACAGCACCCATACCGCCGGTGTTGAGGCCTGTGTTACCTTCGCCGATACGTTTATAATCTTTGGCTACCGGGAGCACTTTGTAGTTTGTGCCGTCGGTCATGACGAATACGGAGCATTCGATACCTGTCATGAACTCTTCGATAAGGACTGTCTTGCTGGCATCGCCGAACATACCGTCCAGCATGTTGGCCAGTTCCTTTTTCGCTTCTTCCAGTGTGTTGAGGATCAGCACTCCTTTTCCGGCTGCCAGTCCGTCGGCTTTCAGCACATAAGGAGCTTCCAGCGATTCAAGGAATGCATATCCTTCTTCCAGATTTTCGCTTGAAATACTCTTATAGCGGGCAGTCGGAATGTTGTGGCGCATCATGAATGCTTTGGCGAAATCCTTGCTACCTTCCAGTTGCGCGCCTTCCTTCGACGGGCCGATCACAGGGATACCTGCCAGTGAAGCGTCGTTTTTGAAGAAGTCGTAAACACCTTTTACCAATGGGTCTTCCGGACCTACAACTACCATATTCACATTGTTGGCCAATACGAAGTCTTTGATGGCCTGGAAATCGTCTGCCTTAATAGCTACATTGGTTCCCACCTGAGCCGTACCTGCGTTGCCGGGAGCAATAAATAACTTGTCCGTTTTCGGACTTTGAGCAATTTTCCAGGCTATTGCATGTTCGCGGCCGCCGGAGCCTAATAACAGAATGTTCATATCGTTGTAATTTATTATTATTGTTATATTGCAATATCGTATCGAATGTTTAGCCTCAGCTAAAGCAGACGGCAATTGAACTGAGCTTAAAGCCATCCTTGAAACTTAACTGTCAACTGTCACTTGTCAACTGTCAACTATTTAAGGTAGTCATCAAAGTATCGCGTAATCTTCTCATACAGATGCGGGCGGTCTTTGCCGGTCACGTTGTGCTGATGGCGCGGGTAGACGAAATAGTCCGGATACGTATCGGCATCCACGCAGGCTTTCAGGAAGCCCAGGCTGTGTTGCCATACAACCACAGGGTCGATGTCGCCGTGGATCATCAGGAGGTGTCCTTTCAGGTTGCCTGCCTTCAGTTTCATGTTGGCATTCTTATATCCTTCGGGATTATCCTGCGGACGGTCCATATACCGTTCGCCGTACATGATCTCGTAGTTGCTCCAGTCGATCACCGGACCGCCTGCAACGCCTACCTTGAATATTTCCGGGTATGAAAGCATCAGGTTGGTAGTCATGAAACCGCCGTAGCTCCAGCCATGCACACCGATACGGCCGGCATCCACATACGGGAGCGATTTGAGGAAGTCTACCCCTTTGACCTGGTCCGCCATCTCGTTGACACCGAGGTTGCGGTGGATAACACTTTCAAATTCAAATCCGCGGTTGGCCGATCCCCTGCTGTCTACCGTCAGCATGACGTATCCGCGTTGGGCCATATAGATATCCCATCCCCGTACGCCGTTCATAAAGTCGCCGGTAATCAGTTGGGCATGCGGACCGCCGTACACATAGATAATGGCGGGATATTTTTTGTTTTCATCCAGTCCGACCGGTTTGACCAGGCGGTAGTTGAGATTCGTTACACCGTCGGCTGCTTTGATAGTACCGACTTCGATCTCGGGTAGGGCATAACCTTCGTACGGATTTTCAGCTGTCAGTAGGGTTTCTATCGTCTTTCTGTTTTTCGTCTGTACGATCTCTATCTTTCGGGGAACATCGGGAGTGGAATAATTGTCGATGGCATATTTCCCGTCCGGGCTGATCGAGAGGTTGTGTACCCCCCGTAAACCTGTGCCTCCGGATATCAGATGAGTCTCTCCTTTCTTCATCTCCAATCGCCAGCCGTTGATGTTTAGCGGTGTCCCGTAACTAAACGAACTCAGCGGATGTGGTTGTGTGGACGTGATGAACAGGTTTTCACCTTTCGGGTCGAAGCCCAAAACATTCATTACGATCCAGTCTCCTTTGGTCAGTTGTTTGAGCAGTTTACCACTGGTATCATAGAGATACAGATGGTTGTAGCCGTCGCGCTGGCTCTGCCAGATAAATTTATCCGGGTCGTTGGGAAGGAAGAGCACCGGGTGTTGAGGCTCTACATACCGGTCGTTCTTTTCAGTGAACAGGTCGGCCTCCTTCTCGCCGGTCAGGGCGGAATAACGGACCAGGTGCATTTCATTCTGGTCGCGGTTCAGCTCGGCGATATAGATACTTTTCTCGTCCGGGCTCCAGGCTATGTTTGTCAGATACTTCTCTTTCGGTGTTCCGGTTTGCAGCCAGACAGTTTCCCCGTTCGACAGGTTATAGATGCCGACGGTTACTTCATGGCTCTTCATGCCTGCCATCGGATACTTTTGCGGTTCCGCTTTGGCACAACGGGCATCGATATTTACGATGGGATAATCGGTTACCATGCTTTCATCCATCCGGTAAAAGGCTAAGGCAGAGCCTTTCGGCGACCAGAACAACCCTTTGTTAATACCGAACTCCCGCTGGTGAACGGCCTGTCCGCAGACAATACCGTCTTTTGTTTCACGTGTAACAATGCTGGTCTGATTGTCCGGTGAAAGGATTTTGATATTATTTCCGTCCGTGAATGCCAGGTAACTGTTTGCCGGGCAGAACTCGTAATTGCTTCCTGCTTTATCCAGTTGATAATCGGCAACGACTTTCCCTTCCTGCATATCGTAATGGATACGATGCTGTTTCTGGGTAAAGGCCAATATCTGTTTCCCTTTATAAGGAACCGAGAACGACGGCATACGGGCCACGGAATCGAGGCCGGCAGCCTGCAACGCCTGGTTCAGTCCGGAGCGGCTGACGCGTATTTCGGGATAGTGCTTTGGCTTGGCTCCTATTACACTGTTCTTCTCTACATATATATACATGTCGCCGACCCATTGTAACCCCGACCGGTTCTCAGGAACAAAACGGCTGTGCGTTTTCCCCCCGGGGATCAGGTCGTGTAAGGTGAACTGTTTGTCCTGTGCCATCAATGTTATAGGTGTAGATAAAACAAATGCACAAAGTAGCAGTGATGATTTAATCTTCTGAATCATCCTCTCTCTTTTTAAATGTTTTCTTGAAGGAACTGTCGCCGAAATTCCGTTTGTCCGGACGGTCATCGAAGCGCTTCCGGTTGGAGTCGAACCTCTTCCGGTCGCCGTTTTTTCCGTCTTCCGTCTTATAGCGCATCTTTGCAGGTCTTTCGCCAAAAGGCTTGCGATCCGGGCGCTCGCCCCCAAACTGCTTACGCATCGGACGCCCGTCATTGCGCTCTTCTCCAAAATAACGTTTTCCGGGTGTTGCTGCTGCGCGTTCTTCTTCATCTTCGCTATGGGCGGCGGCAAAGCGGCGGGCAGGACTATCCATGCGGTCGTACTTCATGTTGGGGCGTGTTGAAGAGAATGGGCGGTCGTTATTCCGGCTTCCGTACTCTTTTCTTGGGAACTCAGTCTTGGGACGTGAGTCGGATGGTGTTTCTCCTTCTTCGCTCAGTGCTTTCTTATAGTCTTTGTTCTTTCCTTCAAAGATATCGTAGCAACGGTATTCACAATCGAGCGAACCGTTGATCAGTTTCATTTTCTCATTAGGGCGCAGGCCAATCTTGTCGAAGCATTCGTCTTTGTAACTTAGTATCCATACTTTATAACCGGTGAATACATGTTTGATGCGTTCGCCGATCATCGTATAGAGACCTAGTAGGTCGCGGGTAGAGATACGTTCGCCATAAGGCGGATTGGTAACCATGATACCCGGCTGCGGTGCTTCCGTAAATTGTTGGAAAGGCAACACTTTCAGGTCGATATATTTAGCCAGTCCGGCGCTGCGGATATTCTTCTGGGCGATCTCGATGGCCGCCGGGTTGATATCCGAGCCGTAACATTTGAAGGTGAACTCGCGTTCCTTACTCTCGTCGTTATAGATACGGTCGAACAGTTCCTGGTCGAAGTCGATCCATTTTTCGAAAGCAAACTCTTTGCGGTGGATACCCGGAGCGATGTTCAGGGCGATCATGGCTGCTTCGATCAGCAAGGTACCGGAACCACACATCGGATCGACGAAGTTCGATTCGCCTTTCCAGCCTGTTTTCAGGATCATACCGGCAGCCAGCACTTCGTTCAGCGGTGCTTCCGTCTGTTCCACACGATAGCCGCGTTTGTGAAGGCTCTCGCCGGAACTGTCGATAGACAAGGTACAATCGTTGTGGGAGATATGTATGTTGATATATAAGTCGGGATTGTTCACACGTACGGACGGGCGCTTGTTGTGCTTCTCCATGAAGTAGTCGACAATCGCATCTTTGGTACGGTAAGCCACGAATTTGGAGTGATTGAAATCTTCCGAGTAGATCACGGAATCGATCGCAAAGGTCTTATCCAGTGACATGTAGTTTTCCCATGCGACCTTTTTTACTTCCTTATAAACCGTATCGGCATCTTTTGCTTTAAAGTGATAGATAGGTTTCAGGATGCGTAAGGCGGTGCGGCAACAGAAATTCGCCCTGTAAAGGACTTCTTTATCTCCTGTGAAGGATACCATACGACGGCCAATCTCTATGTCGTTGGCACCTATAGCTAATAACTCACCGGCCAGTATTTCTTCTAACCCGTACAGGGTTTTGGCCACCATTTCAAATGTCTCGTTATTCATTTGTGTGCGTTGTAAGAAAAGATATTATTTAGTTACTTTATTTTGTGTTATAACATCGCCGGGAGGAATATCGCCGGTGATCCATACGTTACCACAGACCGTAGCTCCCTTGCCGATCCGTATCCTGCCCAGCAAAGTGGCATTGGAATAGACGGTTACGTCGTCTTCCAGAATCGGATGACGGGCTACGCCGCGGATAGCATTCCCGTTTTCGTCGGGGGGCAGTTTCTCTCCGGCAAGGCTGACGCCCTGGAAGATACGTACGCGGTTCCCGATGATACTGGTTTCGCCTATCACGGTTCCTGTTCCGTGGTCGATAGAGAAATAGTGTCCGATTTCAGCTCCCGGATGGATGTCGATACCTGTCTCGGAATGAGCCATTTCGGTGATCATACGGGGGATGAAAGGGACACGTAGCTTATAGAGCTGGTGTGCGATGCGGTAGTTACAGATTGCCCGGAATCCGGGATAGCAGAATATGACTTCGCTGATGTTCTGTGCTGCAGGGTCGCCGTTGAAGGCGGCTTCGGCATCGGTCGCGAGCAGGCTTCGCATTTCCGGCAGGGTAGAGATAAATGCTTCGGTAAGTTCCTCCGCATGGGCTTGTATTTTCTCTTCCGGACAGGATGTACAACTTGTGTCGGCCAGGCAAAGTCCTGCATAGATCTGCTGGCAGAGTAGGGTGTGCAGGGTTTCTACGTTCACTCCGGTATGGAAACGGAGGGTTTGCTTGCTGATCCGTGCATTCCCGTAGTAACCCGGAAACAGGATTGCGCGGCACAGGTCTATGATGTCCTTCAGTACTTCTCCCGAAGGTAATGCCTCTTCGTCACGGTATGCATGAAACAGTTGTTTGTATGAGCTCTCGTCCGAAAGCTTCTCTACTGTTTCATTCAGTACCTTGCTATGCTTTTGCAATCCCATTATTTTGAACGTCTTATTTTGGGCAAAAGTACATTAAATATCTGATATATGCGTACTTTTAATAGGTAATAACTGCTTTGAAATGTGTTTCCGGCGGCCGTTGATCAGTAAAGAAATCGGAGAATGTCACCTTGAAGATGATGAATCCGTCTTTTGTATATTCGGCAGCATAAGTCTCTGTCCAGATATTATTTTCTTTATCTATCCGATTGACAGGATTGGGTAATGCGGTTTGTGCTTCTTTACTTGTATTAAAATCCAGATACATATAACAGGTAATCAGTCCTTCTTTATAAGCGTCCTGATACAGATCGAAATCTTCATCTGAAATCCTGTACTGGAACATATAAAAAGGTTCACCCCCATTATCAACTAATTCCCAGTCACCTGACTCGACAGGTATATCCTTGTCAAATATCCAATAGGTTTTACTACCATCATCTCCGTCTTTTCCCGGAGGTCCCATTGGTCCTTCGCATGAAGCGAACAGAAGTGCCATTAAAAATATTGCTAACAAATTCTTCATAAATTCATTCTCTTAAATGTTTAGTATTTCTTGTGTGGAGCCCCGAACTCTTTGCATGTTACTTCATCGAGGTCTACCAGCCATATTTTTACATTCTTTACTGCCGGATCGGAATAATGAAATTCTTTGTCCGAATACTGCTTCATAATAATATTCAACGCCTCTGTTTTCTTGTCGAAATCCTCTTCAAACCGCACTTCTCCCCAGCCTATGACGCTTTTGGAACGCATGCGGTAACTACAAGCCACTTCGGGATGCTGGAATACCAGGTCGTGGTCGGTACTGAAGGTGACGCACACCTTCGGGTTCCGTTCCAGGATAGAGATACTTCTACCTTCCTGCGCTGAATGTAAATAAATAACACCATTCTGATAACCAAAGTTCATGGGAATGACGTAAGGGGTGCCATCTGTATCTGCCAGCCCGACAAAACAGATGTCGCAGCTACGGATGATCTCCTCGATATGTTCTTTCTCTGTGTGTACCAGTGTTTTCATTGCTTTTTTAATTATGCTTTTGCAAACATAGCTAAAAAAGTTCAATTCTCCTGAATTAGAGGGGCACTAAATAATTTTTAGAGGAAGGATAGGGGTATTATTCTATTGGAGGTGTTGCGGTGATTTGTCAAAAAGAAAGTCATGTTCAAAATGAAATGTCAGGATGTTGTGCTTCTGTTTGGATGACAAAATGATAATTTATCTTTGTCTGGGTAGCTTCTGTAAGGAGAGTATAGGGACTTGTGTATTTTATGGGCTTGTGCAGGGATGGATGGTTGATGTTTTGCTATGTAAAAAGGAATTATTACGATATTGTGATTTTTATGTAGTCGTTTTTGGTGGCGTGGTCTTTTTAAATGACTGCGATGTGTGCTCTTTTTGATATTTCTTGTCTGATCGTATTATTAGCTATTCTAGCGTGTCGAATATGCCGGATAACATGTTTTTGTTCTGTTATAGGAGCTTATCCGGATGGTTTATTAACAAAAATTCACCTGAAGAGAAGCCTCATTTCGTTTTAAATAAAATGTCAGTTCGTTTTAAACGAATTTTTAATCAGTTTAAAACGAGATGGGGAAGATGGTTTAGTATTCTCTGGTGTTAATATATGTTTATTTGGCTCTTCCGGAAGTGATAGGTGAGAATTTGCATGTGTTAGCAAATATGATCTTTTCTAATCATATAGAAAGTGAATATCCTGTTTGCTGATCATTTGTTGTTATTCTAAATGACAGCTAGAGTAGGCTTCTCCAACAAATATTGTATTAAGCCGTTTCACAATTAGAAAAATGTGAAACATTTTTCAGTTGACAGATGACAGTTGACAAGTGACAGTTGGGCTTCGCGTTCGGTAAATAAATCGGCTGAAAGCCGACATAACTGTCAACTGTCACTTGTCAACTGTCAACTTTTGAAATGGCTCACTTTTGATAAAATATGAGTCTATATGAATTTGCTGAGAGGTTATTTTATATATTTGTACCTAGTAACTCGTTAACATACTGACTTATGAATAAAGCTGCCCTTCTTGTTGTGTTTTGTATGACCTTGTTCGTCCCTGTTTGTGCGCAGGGGATACACTTTGATTCTTATCCTTCTCATCCCCGTTTGCTGGTTAAGCAGGGAGAAGAACAGAAGACAAAATCCGGTCTGGCACATAATCCGGAGATACTCCGGTTGCATGAATATCTTCTTCGGCAATGCGATGCTTTCGCGATGAAGCCGATGCTGACCTATAAAAAAGAAGGGAAGCGCCTGCTTGCCGTATCACGGGAAGCTTTGCGGCGCATTTTCTATCTCTCTTATGCTTATCGCATGACAGGGGAGGAGAAATACCTCCTGCGTGCCGAGCAGGAAATGATTGCCGTTTGTTCGTTCGATGACTGGAATCCCTCGCATTTCCTGGATACAGGTGAAATGACCATGGCGGTTGCTCTCGGCTATGATTGGTTGTTCGATAAACTATCTCCGGATACGCGGAAACTGGTGAAAGAGGCTATTCTGAATAAAGGTTTTGCCCCGTCTCGTGATAAGCGGTATAACTGGTTCCTGAGTGCATCCAACAACTGGAACCAGGTATGTAATGCCGGGTTGGTTTACGGTGCATTGGCTGTTCTGGAGGATCATCCGGAGGAGGCGCGCGAGATCATTGAGCGGGCTTTGTCTACAGTCGGTTTGACATTGAAAGGGTATGCTCCCGATGGTGCCTATCCCGAAGGATATAATTATTGGGGATATGGAACTACCTTCCAGGTACTTATGAATGCGGCACTCGAATCGGCTCTGGGGTCTGATGGCGGACTTTCTGAGGCAGAAGGTTTTCTGGCTTCCGCCCGCTTTATGCAATTTATGACCGGGACGACCGGCAAATGTTTTAATTTCAGCGATTCGCGTGAGTCGGTCTTTGCCTTGCCCGCTATGTATTGGTTTGCCGATAAATTGCAGGACCCTTCTTTGTTATGGAATGAGAAGGATATTTTAAGCCGGGCCGAGTTGTCGTTCTCCGATGAGGAAAACCGCTTTTTGCCATTGATCCCTATCTATGGATCGCAATATAAAATGAAAGAACTGATGCCTCCTGCAACTAAGTTGTGGGTTGGAAACGGACAAACGCCTGTCGTATTGATTCGTACGGGATGGCAGGACGGTGAAGGTTTTTATCTGGGAATAAAAGGAGGAACAGCTTCGACCAGTCATGCCCATATGGATGCCGGATCGTTTGTTTTTGATGCTTTGGGTGTCCGCTGGGTGCAGGATTTGGGCATGCAGGAATACTATTCGCTGGAAAAAGAAAATGTAGATTTGTGGAACTCTTCACAGGAAGGGCAACGCTGGGATGTGTTCCGTTATAATAACCTGGCTCATAGTACGCTGACTGTAAATGGCAAATATCACCGTGTAAAAGGCTTCGTGCCTGTGACAAATATATACTCGGATGATCATAAGCTCGGTGCTTCTCTGGAAATGACGGAATTGTTCGGGGGAGATTTGAAAAGTGCCGTCCGCGAAGTCGCGCTAATCAATGAAAAATATCTTTCGGTGACCGACCGGGTACAGGCAGACGACCAGCCTGCTTCCGTCAGGTGGACAATCGTGACCGGAGCCGTTCCCCGTGTATTGGACAGCCATATGGTGGAACTGAAAAAAGACGGTAAATGTATGCAACTGATTGTGGATAGTCCGTCTGCCACAGCCGTATCTATCCTGGATAATGTATCGAAGAATAGTTATGATGCTCCCAATGAAGGAACGTACCGGGTCGTTTTCGATGTGAACCTGGAAAGCGGACAGGAAAAAGAAATCAAGGTACGGCTCATCCCTGCTACCGACCAATAACTACCAGAACAGGGCCGTTACTGTGGCACCGATCGTAAAATAGTGCATCTTATGTTTGCTTAAATGGGATTCGCTGTAAGTCGGTTTGTCGTTGGCGAGGCTGGTTAATAGCTGGTAAGGGGCTTTCAGGAAGGTATAATCGTAATCCACGAACATACGTATCCCCAGATTGCGATTGACTATTCCGGTTGCTGAAATACCTGTGCGCAGGATGTAATTACTGCTGCCTTCCCCTTTCATGAAAGCGATATTGTTCACGGTTGTGTAAGGAGCTTGCTTTTCCTGCAGGTCCATTTCGACATCATTTTTAACCAGGTGGGAATATCCTGCCTGGAACTTTGTTCCCAGGAGCAATTTACCGGCTACCGGCAAGGAGAAATAAGGCCCTGCCGTAAAGGTAAAAATACCGGTAGGATCTGCATGGACACGGGTAATGTTATATTTGGTCGAAGGGGTTGTCCCGGTGTATAGCGACATATCGAAAGCCATCGGACTGGCGAGTGCCGTCACTTCACCTCCGATACCGAAATAAGGGTTGAAGAAATAACCGCCTTTTACGCTTACGTTGGTTGCTCCCGGAGAACTGAGCCGTATATTCTTGCCGATCTCGACGCTCCCGTTGATGATGCTGTATCCGACTGAAAATTCAAGGAAAGACGGCCTTCCGCCTTTAGGGGCAGATTCCCTGAGCTTATCAGGCAGATTCAGTCCTTTGTCTTTGAAAATAAGGTCGGCGAGGAAATAGCCCAGTTCGGCGGATAAGATACCGATACCGGCACCTGCCAGTACGTCGCTCAGCCAGTGGCGGTTGTTCAGTTGGCGGCTGAAAGCGGTGGCGGTCGCTACCGTATATCCTCCTATGCTGTAAACGGGCTGCGTGTCAGGCCATACTCCCGGTGCATGATGGTGGCCGCCATAAAAGCAGTTGCCGTGTGCCCCGAAGGAAACGAATTGTTTTTTGAACCGTCCGGCCGTTCCCGTTTGATGGTGTATTTCATGCTGTTGACGGCTGTCGCCATGATACCGGCGGCAAACAGGTCCGATACGAGTAGGCGAGGCCACGAACTGCGGCTTTCTACACCTCCCAGTTTCATCCCGATCACGGCTGCCAGCGGGGCATATTGCAGGAAATCGTCATACCTGTAATGGAAATCAGGTACGTGGGTATTGCGTAATGTCCGGAATTTATCTCCCTGCCCGTAGGTGATGGCCGATATGACAAAAAGAGGCACGGGAACGCGCAGCATCTGGTATACCTTATTCTCTGATATTTTATTGTAAGTGGTTTCAAACTCATTTCTTGAATTCCTGAATATCAAGCTGTCTTTCCGCTGGGCATCGACAGTTGATGTGATAAGCATTATAAATAAGATGCTTAGTGCTTTACGTTGTAACATGCAATCCTCTAATTATTTTGCGAAGATATGAAAAAGCAGGTGCGTGCCTGTTACATTTTAGTTAAATTCTGTCTTGATCAAATATTGCGTTTTACTGCTCCCGAAATGTATGGGTTTGATTGGCGAAATATTTCTTTAATCGTTTGCGTGATACGTGTATTTAGCATACCTTTGCCTGACAATTGGGTACATTGATATGAATCTTTAAAAACAATTAAATAACTTAAATTATTATCTTATGTGGTTACTTAATTCTTCTATCGGG
>OGIE01001942.1_pt1 | contig 26893 bp, 12 predicted proteins | sample 1571581 | NCBI WGS metagenome assembly OGIE01 (sample SAMEA2582021, study PRJEB24529) | metagenome | biome: Human gut stool | place: China | collected 2011
TCGGCGTGGTGATCGGCCACGAGATGACCCACGGGTTCGACGACCAGGGCCGCAATTTCGACAAGGACGGCAACATGAACAACTGGTGGACCGACGAGGACGCCGCCGCGTTCAAGGCCAAGACGGACATTCTGGTCAAGCAGTTCGACGCGATCGAGGTTCTGCCCGCCAAGGAGGGACAGCCTGCGATCTTCGCCAACGGCGCATTGTCGCTCGGCGAGAACATCGCCGACCAGGGCGGCCTGCGCGTTGCCCGCACGGCCTACCGCAATTCGCTCGCAGGCAGGGAGGCTCCCGCCCCGATCGACGGATTCACTCCCGAGCAGCGTTTCTACCTGGGCTACGCCACGCTGTGGGCGCAGAACATCCGCGACGAGGAGATCGCACGCCTCACCAAACTCGACGTGCATTCGCTGGGCAAATGGCGCGTGAACGCCACGCTGCGCAACCTGCAGGATTTCTACGACGCCTTCTCGATCGCCGACGGACCGATGTTCCTGCCCGAACAGGATCGCGTAATCATCTGGTAACCCGCTTAAGAAGCGGGTTTCAGGGGCGGTGCCGGGCCATTCTGGCTTACGATCCAGCTCTGCGCCCGCCCGCTTGAGAAGCGGGCTTCAGGGGCGGTAAACGCCCACCGGAATCACGCCCCGGTCCGGAACGCTTCATTCAATAAAAAAGACGGCAGGGAGTTTTCCCTGCCGTCTTTTTCGTCTCCGGGCGGTGCAGCCCGGCTTTCCCCGCCGCGCGCCCGGTCCGGCGGCGGAGAACCGAAAAACCGGGCTTCGAAGCATCCATTTTTCGCTTTTTCTTTTAACTTTGTGCTAAAGAAGAAACGATGACCCGACATAAGGCATATACGAAAATTCCGTTTGCGGCGCTGTTTTTCGCCGCAACGCTGATTTCTCCGGCGCTCCATGCCCTGAACATCCCGGACTACCGCTTCCACACCATGCCCGAGACCTCCTATTACGGAGGCATCCACAGCATCGCCAAGGACAGCGTCGGGCGTATGTGGTTCAGCGGCTACGACGCCCTGTTCATGTACAACGGCACGTCGTTCGTACGGATGACCGACCTGGTCACGAACCTCTTGCCGAATTCCTACTGGTCCTACGGACAGGTGATCACGGACAACCGGAAAGGCCTGTACGTAGGGACTAACCAAGGGCTGCTGCGCTTCAACTACCGGAAGCTGGAGTTCGAATTCGTTCTGGAGGGCAATATCGGCTCGGTCACGGCGAACAACGACGGGACGGTATGGCTGATCCGCAACAACGGCATCGAATCGTTCAGCCCCGAACGGCTGCCCGCCGTGACCCGCTATCCGATGCCTCCGGAGATGTCCGCACCCGGGCGGACGCTGACGCTGGTGTGCACGAAGGAGTACGTTTACGCCGCGTCGGGCGGCGATCTCTACCGCCTGAACCGGGAGACCGGGCAATACGTCCTCTTCGCATCCGTCGGCGGCGGCAGCTGCGTGATCCGCGACGTGGTGGAGTGCAACGGGTCGGTATATGTCCTCACGCTCATGGACGGGCTCTACGAATGCGACGGCAACGGCAGGATCGGACGGTATTTCCGACTGCCGCTCGAATACGAGAAATCCGCCGGCGCCAAGGAGCTTCACCTCGATTCGCAGGGCATCATCTGGGTAGCGACGCAATCGGGACTGCTGCTGCTGGAGCCGCTTACCGCCAGCACGCAGCTGCTGCGTTCCGACCTCCACTATCCCTACTCCCTGCCCAACAATTCGGTATGGTCGATCTTCCCCGATCCCGACGGCGGGATATGGGTCGGCACATACGGCGGCAAACTGGCCTACATGACCTTCGCGGACAACGGCGTGGACTATTTCAAAGCCACGCCGGGCGGGCTGAACCATCCCATCGTCAGCTGTTTCGAAGAGGATTCGGAGGGCAATCTCTGGATCGGAACGGAGGGGGGGGGAATTAACCGCTGGGACCGCCGCGACGGCCGGTTCGTCTATTACACGCAGGAGAGCCGCTGCGGCCTGACGTCGAACATGATCAAAAAGCTGTGGCACGACGGAAACGACAGGCTGCTGGTCTCGGCGTTCAACGGCGGAATGCGGGTCTTCGACGAACGGCAGGGACGTTTCTCCGACCTGCACATGAACCATCCGGCCTCGGGACAGCCTTTGAGCGTCTATGACTTCGCCAAGGAGGGCGACCGGGGCATCTGGCTGACCGACCCGGACGCCGAGCTGATGTACAAGGATGCGAGTACGGGACGCGTGGAGACGGTCCGGCTGACAGACGCACAGGGAAACGCCGTCCGCATCCATATCGAAACGCTGTTCCACGACGAGCGGGGCAACCTGTGGCTCGTCGGGCACGACGGCGCATACGTCGTCGATCCCGCCACACGGCGGATTCTGAAGCGCCATTACATCGCAGAGGCCCCCTATTCGGTCAACAACCTCTGCTCCTACTGCGTCACCTCCGACTCCGACATCTGGTTCGGAACCCGCGGCGGCGGGGTCAACCTGCTGCGCCGCAACGGCAGTTACGTCAATTTCAGGGACCGGAACGGCGAAGGGCTGGAGGGCAAAACAGTCTTCGGCATCCTCGAAGACACCCCCTCGAAAGATATCTGGTTCAGCACCAACGACGGGCTTTACTATTACGACCATACCGACGGGGTGATCCGCAAATCGCAGATCGACATCCCGAACCGCTGCGGGGCCTACTACGTGCGGGCTTGCTACAAGACCTCGAAAGGCGAAATGCTGTTCGGAGGGACGGACGGCTTCATCCTCTTCACCCCGGGAAAGATCAAATACAACGACCAGAAGCCGAAAGTCTATTTTACGGACCTGCTTATCAACAGCCGGCCGGCCGTGCCCGGCGCCAAGAACTCGCCTCTGGAGAAAGCCATTTCCACGCTCTCCTACCGCGGAGGCGAGGGCGACGTGATCGAACTGTCGCACCGGGAGTCGAATTTCGAAATCCGCTTCTCGGCGAACAGCTACCTGAACGCCGAGAAGAACCAGTATGCCTACCGCCTGCTGGGACACTCCGAAAGATGGTCCCTGCTGCCGCAGGGACAGAAGGCGGTGCAGTTCTTCAACCTGCCCGCCGGAAACTATGTCTTCGAGGTCAAGGCGGCCAACAACGACGGCCTGTGGGGCGACGAGGTTTCGGCGCTCGGCTTCAGGGTGCACCCCTCGCCCTTCCTCTCCCGCTGGGCCTACCTCGTTTATGCGGCGCTGCTCTCGGCGGTGGCCTACTTCATCTGGCGGTATTTCACCAACAAGAAGATTTTCGAACAGCGGCTCGAACTGGAGCGGATCAAGGAACAGAACATGAAGCAGCTGACCCAGGCCCGGATCAACTTCTTCACGAACATCTCCCACGACCTCAAAACTCCGCTCACGCTGGTCGTCGACCCGCTGAAACAGCTCAAGGAACACCTGCCCGCCAATGCGCCTGGCAATGCCTACGTGCACCTGATCGAGAAGAACGTGGGGCGCATCCAGCGCATGATCAGCCAACTGCTTCAGTTCCGCGAAATCGAGAGCCAGAAGATCACCCTGAACCGCCAGCCGGGCGATCTGATCCGCTTCATCGACAGCATCTTCTCGCTGTTCGAGTTCTACGCCAACAAGAAGGGGATCGAAACCGGCTTCAACTCCCAGTATGAAAGTTTCTACACCAAGTTCGACCACGACGTAATCGAAAAAATCTTCACGAACCTCTTCTCCAACGCGATCAAGTACGCCTCGGAAAACGGCTATGTCGGCGTGAGAATCTACCCGGCGCGGCAGGACCAGCGCCCGGAGTCCGCTCCGCCGGCCGCCGGCACCGAATACATCGCCTTCACTGTCACCAACACCGGGGCGGAAATCCCCGACGACAAGAAGGAGGCCATCTTCGAATCGTTCAACCACCTCTCCGACCGCCGTTCCCAATTCGAGAGCAGCAGCGGCCTGGGACTGGCCATCGTCAAGGAGCTGGTCGGCAACCTCAACGGAACCATCACCCTCCGTTCGGGCAACTCGAAAGTCGCGTTCACGGTGGTCCTGCCCTTCACGCTCAACGCCGAAAAGACCGACAGCGCCGCCGAATCGTACGAATACACGGTCTCCGAAATCGACAACCTGCTGACCGAATCCGACGTCATGGCTCCCAACGACCGGCACGACCGCAAGGCGTGCAACATCGTGGTCATCGAGGACGACCCCAACCTGCGGAGCTACCTCGAACAACGGCTGTCGAAACACTACAACGTATACACCGCGGCAAACGGCAGCGAAGGCATCGCCAAAGCGGAGAGAATCTGCCCCCAGATCGTCATCACCGACCTGATGATGCCCGAAGCCGACGGCTTCGAGGTATGCCGCTCGCTGCGTTCGAACATCAAGACCAGCCATATCCCGGTGATCATGCTTTCGGCTCTGGGCAAAAACACCGAAAACAAGATCAAGGCACTGGAATGCGGAGCCAACGTGTTCATCGACAAGCCCTTCGATATGGATTTCCTGCTCAAACAGGTTGCCAACCTCATCCGCAGCCAGCAGGAACTCAAGGAGCGTTACAGCAAGAAGTACATCGCCGAACCGTCGAAGATCACCATTTCGTCGATGGACGAGGAACTGCTGAAAAAGGCGATGAACTACATCGAACGGAACATGGACAACAGCGACTACAACGTGGATTCGTTCGTGTCGGACATGTCGATCGGACGCACGCTCCTCTACCAGAAGATCAACGACATCACGGGCATGTCGATCAAGGAGTTCATCATGGACGTCCGGCTGAAACGGTCGGCCCAGCTGCTCCGGGAGTCGGACCTGACCATCTCCGAGATCTCGGTCCTGACGGGATTCGCCAATCCCAAATATTTCAGCATCTGTTTCAAACGGCATTTCGAACTGACCCCATCCGAATTTAAGAAGAAATCCTGACGCAAACCGCACGAAAGGAGCCGACCGAACCGGCTATGAATATCTCGTGCTTTCGTATCCGCCGGAGCAGCGTCCGCATCTGCCCGCAGAAACCTTCCCGCCGTCGCCCCGCGCGACCGGCAGGGAGGTTTCATTTTGTCCGGACGGGACTCTTCACAGGTCTGCGCAGCGCCCGCAGCGCCCGGATATGCTCCTTTTTTTTACCCCTCCGTACGAAATGGAACCATTTCCGAATAAACGACGCCCATCCGGTCGCCCCGTTTTATTGACCTTTGCAATACGGGGTCCGAAGTCCCCGGCGTCCGCTTTTCCTTCGAAATACATAAAAAATTTAAAAAATTAAAACCTGAAACCTATGAAAAGATGATCGGAAAACCACACCAGGCGACGAAGTGTCTCCCGCCCCTCCAGACAATCCCTTTATAACGGAGATACAAGCACTAACCAAAAAGAAACCTTTTATGATAATGAGCATGTACAAAAAGCTTATAGGCAGCCTGACGATTTCCCTCTTATTCCTGCTGTCTGCAACACCGTCGTTCGCCCAGCAGAACGACGTCAAAGTAACCGGTAAAATCACCGACGGAAGCGGCGCCCCGCTGGCGGGAGTCGTTGTCGTGGTAAAGGACGGCAAAAGCAACAACGGAGCCGTATCCAATACGCAAGGTGTTTATGAAATCAAAGTTCCCGCATCCTCGACGCTTCTTTTCACCTGTCTGGGCTATACCGACCAGGAAGTGAAACTCGGCGCATCGAATGTCGTAAACGTGACGATGACCGAAGACGCCCAGTCCCTCGACGAAGTGGTCGTCGTGGGTTACGGTACGCAGAAAAAGAAAGACCTCACGGGAGGTCTCGCCGTCGTCAGCAAACAGACGCTGGAAATGGTCTCGACCAACAACCTGATGGACCGTCTGGTCGGCCAGGTCGCCGGTCTGAACATCACGACCGGCAACGAAGCGCCGGGCAGCAACCAGACCCTGCTGATCCGCGGCCAGAACTCGCTGTCGGCCAAAAATGACCCGCTGATCATTCTCGACGGCATTCCCTATTCGGGCGGACTGGCCGACCTCGACCCGAACATCATCGAGAACATGTCGGTGCTGAAAGACGCGTCGGCCGTGGCCATCTACGGTTCGCGCGGCTCGAACGGCGTCATCCTGATCCAGACCAAGCGGGGTTCGAAAGGCGATTTCCATGTCACCTACAAAACGAAGCTCGCCATCGCCGAGCCGATGCAGCGCATCGAAACCATGGGTCCCAACGAGTTCATCCGCCTCAAACAGGACATGGGCCGGCTCAAGAACAATTACAGCGGCGAGCAGCTCGATCCGCTGGTAGGTTCGATTATCAGCGCCAGCGAGAAGGTAAACTACGCCAAGGGCATCACCAACGACTGGCAGGATTACGTCTTCCGCACGGTCTTCACGATGGACCACCAGCTGAGCTTCCAGGGCGGCAACGAGAAGACCACCTATATGGCCTCGGTTTCCTACCTGGACAACCCCGGCGTGGTTTACAATTCGAATTACCAGCGCACGAACGTCTATGCCAGCATCAACCAAAAAATGAACGACTGGCTGTCCGTAGGTCTCACCACGCAGTTCGTGAACCATGAGACCGGCGGTGCGACGCCGAACCTCGAACATGCCATCAAGCAAAGCCCCTACGGCATCTACAAGGACGAGACCGGCGCCTACTACGAAGAGCCGATGGACTACTCGAACCTGCCCAACCCGATGAAGGACGTCAACGCCGACCAGAAACGCACGGGCCGCAACTTCATGGCCAACGGATTCCTCGATCTCAAACTTCCGGTCAAAGGGCTCTCTTTCCGGTCGCAGTTCGGCTACAACTACCGCAGCCAGATGAACGGAACCTACTACGGCCGCAACACCGTAACGGGTAAGAAAGTCGACGGCCGCGCCGAGCTGGCCAACAACCACACGACGGACTGGACGTGGGAGAACGTGCTTAAATTCGACCGGAATTTCGGCAAACACCACATCGACTTCACAGGTCTTTTCTCCATGCAGGAGACCAAGTACACGGGCGCTTCGCAAAGCGGCGAAGGCTTCGTGAACGACGATTCGAGCTTCTACCGGATGGACGGCGCCGAGAACAAGATCGCCATCAGTTCGGATTTCTGGAAGGAGAACACGGTTTCAGGCATGTTCCGTGTGAATTACGGCTTCAACAGCAAATACCTGCTGACGGTGACGGGCCGCACCGACTCGTTCTCGGCCTTCGCCGAAAACCACAAATGGGCTTTCTTCCCCTCGGCAGCCGTTGCCTGGCATCTCGGCGAGGAGAGCTTCATCAAGGACAACGCCTCGTGGGTCGACATGCTGAAGATCCGTCTCTCGTACGGCGCCAACGGTAACAATGCCATCAACCGTTACATGTCGCTCGACCGTCTCTACTCGACCAACGGCGTCAAGTATATCTGGGGCGACGGAAGCAATGCTTCCAACTCAGCCTACCTGCCGAGCGACGGTATCGGCAACCCCGACCTGCTTTGGGAGACCACCTATACGGCCAACCTCGGTATCGACTTCCAGTTCTTCAACGGCCGTCTGGGCGGTACGATCGACATGTACCTCTCCAACACGCACGACCTGCTGATGTCGCGTACCGTTCCCATTATGAACGGTTACAGCAAGATTCTCTACAACGTCGGCCAGACCCGCAACAAGGGTATCGAACTGACGCTCCATTCGCAGAATATCCGCAAGAAGGATTTCAGGTGGGAGACCGACTTCACCTTCTCGCTCAACCGCGACCAGATCGTCGCGCTGCGCGGCGACGGCAGAGACGACATCAACAACAAGTGGTTCATCGGCCAGCCGCTGTCGGTCTACTACGACTGGAACATGATCGGCATCTGGCAGGAAGGCGACGAGTTCACGTTCATCGACAAGGACGGCAAGGAGGTGGCCCACCAGACCGGAGCCACGCCCGGAGCCGCCAAACTGGAGGATGTCGACGGCAACGGCATCATCGACTCCAAAGACCGCAAGGTGATCGGCAGCAAACAGCCGAGCTTCACGATGTCGATGGGCAACCGTTTCTCCTACAAGGACTTCTATTTCTCGTTCCTGTTCAACGGCGTCTTCGGCAAGTGGATGACGGACAACGTGGCCAACATCTCCTCGTATACGTTCGGTTCGGGCAACTACATCCACGGCGTGAAATACTGGACGCCGGAGACCCCCGACGCAGAGGTCGTTTCGCCGGGTTACCAGACCTCCTTCAGCCACGGCTACTACAAGAAGCTCAACTACGTGCAGCTGCGCAACATCACGCTGGGCTACCGTGTCAATCAGAAATTCGTCCGCCGGATCGGCTTGAGCGCCATCGACGTGAATTTCAGCGTGAACAACGTCTGCGCCTTCTCCAACATGCGCCAGATGCTGAACTACGACAACACCTGGTTCGCATCGTTCCCGACCGCCCGTTCCTACGTACTGGGATTAACCTTAACCTTCTAATCAAGACCTGACTATGAAAACGATGAATTATATCAAGATCGGCATCGCGAGTTCGATCCTCTCGATAGCTGCGGGCTGCACCTCCTTCCTGGAAGAGGATCTGAAAAGTTCGCTGGCCCCCGACAACACTTACACCAGTTCACTGGGCTTCGAGGTGGGAGCCACGGGGCTCTACGCCATCGCCCGCTCGGAATACAACACCTGGGGTGAAAACGGCGCTTTCATGCACAACGGCGCCTGCGCCTACGAGGTCCTCCAGATTTCGACCGACCTCTGCCGCATGGGAACCGTCCGCGACGGTTCGCTGGTTCCGTTCGCCGAAATGACGCTCAACCCGTCGACGCTTTTCGTCGGCTCGTACTGGAACTGGGCCTACAACCTGATCGCTTCGGCCAACGAACTGCTGATCTATTCCGAAAAGAACGACAACTGGGACTATCCCACCGACAAACAGCTTTACCAGGCCGAAGCCCGTTTCTTCCGGGCTTACGCCTACCGCACGCTGGTCTACCTCTACGGCGACGTGCCCTGGGTCGAAACCATCCAGAAGCCCTTCCTGCTCTCGTTCTCGCGCGATCCCAAGATCGAGGTGCTGGGCAACATCATCAAAGACCTGGAATTTGCCAAGACGTACCTTCCCGACAATCCCGACAACGTGAAGGAGGGCAAGCTTACGACGTGGGCCGCACGCCACCTGCTGAGCGAAATGTACCTGCTGCGCGGCGCCGAAGGCGACTATAAGCTGGCCGAGGAGAATGCCCAGGACGTGATCGACTGCCCGTATTACAGTCTGATGAAAAGCCGCTTCGGCAACGCCAAGAACGATCCCGGCGACTATTTCAGCGACATGTTCGTCGAAAACAATCAGAACCGTTCAGCCGGCAACACCGAGGGTATCTGGGTCATGCAGTTCCAGTACAACACGGTCGGCGGCGGCACGAATTCCGACGACTGGACCCGCCGCGCCTGGAATCCCCAGTACCACGCCATCGACGGATTCGCACTGGCCGACTCGCTCGGCGGCCGCGGCCTGGCGCAGATCTATCCGCTGAAGTGGTGGATCGGCGTCAAGGGAACCAACGCCACGACGGCCGGAGAAAAGGAGGGTTTCCCCGATATTCAGGAAAAAGGCATCTTCGAAGACGGCGACATCCGCAACTCGGAGTACAACATCAAGCGCAACTGGTACTACAACAACCCGCTGACGCCCAACAAGCTGGGACAAAAATGCCCCATCGACGACAAATCGTGGTCGCAGGCCCAGCTCTTCCCGGCGCTGAAGAAATTTTTCTTCGGTAAGGAGGAAAACCTCCAGCTCACCGGCGCATACAAAGACCGCATGAAATTCCGCCTGGCCGAGACCTACCTGCTGCTGGCCGAAGCCTACCTGCGTCAGGACATGCCCGATAAGGCCGCCGATGCCGTGAACGAAGTGCGCCGCCGCGCCAAAGTGTCCGACGTTTCCGACGAGGAGATGACGATGGATTTCCTGCTCGACGAGCGCATCCGCGAACTCTACGGCGAAGAGAGCCGCCGCTTCACGCTGATACGCACGGGCAAACTGCTCGAACGCGTGAGAAAGTACAACCCCGAGGCGCGCGACCTCATCCAGGATTTCCACGTGCTGTGGCCCATTCCGCAGGCTATCCGCGACGCGAATGTCGGCAATTTCCCGCAGAATCCCGGATATGAAGGTTACGAAGGCTAAAAACCTTCGTCCCCGCCTCCGGGCGGATCAGACAAGAATGTGTCCGGCAGATTCCGGACCGTATCAGCAACCACGAAAAAAACAGTTATGAAAAAGATAAAATTTGCATGCAACCTGTCGCTGCTGACCCTTTTCGCACTCGGCCAGTGGGCCTGTGAATGGGACCCGTACGAACACGACAGCGACCCGGTCCGGGAAACTCTGGAGCTGACCGCCTCCGCCTCCCAGATCGCTTTGGACGAAAACGACCTTTCGGCTACGGTACTGACCTTCGACTGGACGCCCGCGCGTCCGATGCCCGACGAGTATCTGGTGTCCTACACGACCAAACTGGACCTGCTGAACAACAACTTCGGTTCGTCCACCGCCATCGTGACGAGCGAAGACGACGGCATCTTCAGCCGGAGCTACACCTCCGAGCAAATCAACAACTGGGCTAACGAGCGCTGGAAAGTGCCCGTAAACAAGACCTTCACGCTGGCGTTCCGCGTCATCGCGGAGTATGCGGGCGGCCCCACATACGAAATGCCCGAAGTGCGCACCGTGGAGGTGACCGTACCCCCGATCAAGGTCGATGTCTTCGATGCCGACAAGGTGTCGCTTTCCGGCACGGCCATCAGCAGCGTGACGGAGATCGAAAAGACGGTCGAGAATGCGAACCTCTATGCCTGGTACGGCGAATTGAGCATCGGCGAGTTGCAGATTCCCGTCGAGCTGGAGGGTCAGACCTACTACATCGTTCCGAGCGACGGCAACGGCGCGCTCCGCGACGGGGAGCTTGTCGACGTGAAGATGACGGAAACCCCCGTTTCGTGGAATATCCCGAGCGCCGGCAACTACCGCCTGCTGATCGACATGGAGAAGAAGCAGGTGCGCATTTACTCTCCGGCGACCGATCTGAAGCCGCTGTCGGTAACGTTCCATCTGACTGGGGATGCTTCCAATCCCGAAGTGACAATTCCGGTAACCGGTGTTCTGTACCTGTACGGCGCCGGCACAGGTTGGGGAACGAAAGAGGTTACTTTCGAGCCAAGTATGGCCGATCCGCAGATACTGGTTTACGATGCTGCGAAGCATAACGGTACGAAGTACAAGGGAAAGATGAAGTTCGCTCTGGCAAAGGGATTTACCGACAGCGAAGGCAAACCTCTCATGCAGTCGAACGGCAAACCTTTTGATCTGTCCCACTCCTATTGTTTCACTTGTCCTCCCAAAACGGATACGGAGAAGCAGGAGATTTCGCTACCGCTGGGTAAGGTAAGCGAGTTGCATGGCGGAGTGTCCAGCGCGGTGCGAAATTCTTACTACGATGTTCCTTCCGCCGATCTACTGATTCTCGACCTGCGCAATATGACGATCCTGGCCCGGAACAAATAACGCCGGACCGCACGACTGAAAAATATTGCCGTATCGGAATGGAGACTGGGTTCCGGCCGACAGGAAGATACGGCAATATTCCATTACAACGACAATCAATCGTAAAAACAGCAACATGATACACATGAGAAATCTGATGACCGGCTGTCTTCTGGCAGCATTTCTTTGCTCCGCTTCCTGCGGTTGCTCGAAGGACAACGGCGGCGGCGAAGAAGGCGGCCAAGTTGCCGGTGTGACCGTAAAGCCCGCCTACAACAAGTCGGAAGTGCTGCACAACCCGCTCAACGGCTGGGTGATGTATGTCAGCGCGGACTACGATCCCTCCTATTTCGACAAGGAGATCTACGTACCGCTGCTCGGAAAGAACGTAAGGGTGGCGGACTACGCTTCGGCCTGCTATATCCGCACGAAATGGTCCGTGCTGAATCCCGCAGACGGGCAGTACGCCTGGAAAGACCCCGATTCGAAGGTTTACAAACTGGTTCAGAAAGCCCGGGAGCTGAAACTCCCCATCGCTTTCCGCGTCGTGGTGGACGGACGTGACCAGGGCGCCAATACGCCCCAGTTCGTCTACGATGCCGGAGCCGAATACGCGATGTCGGAGCCGAAATACCCCGACCGCAAGACACCGATGCCGCAGGACCCGATCTTCCAGCGCTACTACGAGAAGTTCGTCGCAGCCCTCGCCGAGGAGTTCAACGATCCGGAATACACCTCGTTCATCGACGGCTACGGCCTCGGCAAGTGGGGCGAGGGCCACAGCGTGGCTTACAACAAGGACGACGTATCGGCTGTCGATGAGAATACGGAAACGGTGAAGCGCGAAGTCCTCGACTGGATCACCAAGCTCTACGCCAAACACTTCACGAAGGTTCCCCTGGTGATCAACTACCACCGCGTACTGGGCCATCCCACGAGCCAGGGCACGGCGAACCCGAACAGCGAAAGCCTCGTGGCCCTGGCCATCAGCAACGGCTACTGCATCCGCTCCGACGCCTTCGGCATGAACAACTCCAGCTGGGGTTACAGCACCTGGGAGAAGGCAATCGCCGCACAATGGCGTTACAAGGTCCCCATCATCATGGAGGGCGGATATATCGTCAGCAGCCACAGCTACTGGAACGACCCGGCCGGCTACCGCCAGGGACACCCCGAAGATGTCCGCCAGGGCGAATTCGACTCCTCGGCCGAAGCCCGCGTCAACATGATGGACTTCCGTGTCGGCCAGGAGACCGAGTCGTGGTTCAACGATGCCTTCAGCCTCGTGCAGCGCTTCGTCTCCGAAGGCGGCTACCGTCTCTATCCCGACCAGGTGATCGTTCCCGACCAGGTGAGCGCAGGCAGCCGTGTCAAGGTCGCTTCGCGCTGGCGCAACATGGGCTGGGGCTATTTCCCGAACAACCTGCCGCAGTGGAACTACAAATACAAGGTGGCCTTCGCTTTGATCGACGCTTCGGACAAGGCGCAGAAGGTCTTCGTCGACAAGGACTGCGAGCCTTCGACCTGGGTCGAGAGCAAGCCCTTCTCCTACACCTTCGAAACGCCGGCCGTCGATCTTCCCGCGGGGAAATACACGTGGGGCATCGCCATCGTTGACACGACGAAGGAGAACCGGCCTGCCATCCAGCTCGCCGTAAACAACGAAAAGACGGCCGAAGGCTGGGTGAAACTGCACGAAGTACAGATCAACTAACGCCTGAAAAACCATGAAGAGGGTTGCATTGCTTTCCGCAGCGCTGCTGCTGTCCGTCACCGCCTCCTTCGGGAGCGGCGTCCTGGTCGAGGCCGAGAGTTTCCGCGACAAGGGCGGGTGGGCCGTGGACCAGCAGTTCATGGACCAGATGGGTTCGCCCTACCTCATCGCGCACGGCATGGGCAAACCCGTGGCGGACGCCGTGACGACGGTCGAATTCCCGGAAACGGGAACCTACCGGGTCTACGTCCGGACGTTCAACTGGGTCGCCCCCTGGTACGACGGGGAAGGTCCCGGAAAGTTCGCCCTCCGGGTCGGCAGCCGGAAACTGTCCGCGACGCTCGGCTGCACGGGCAGCGAGTGGATGTGGCAGTGCGCCGGAAAGGTCTCCGTCCGGAAAGGTCCGGTCAGCGTTTCGCTGACCGACCTTTCCGGATTCGACGGCCGCTGCGACGCCGTCTATTTCACCACCGAAGAGGGCGACGTCCCTCCGTCCGGAAGCGCGGAACTCGCAGCGTTCCGCAAACGGATGCTCGGCATCCCCGCAACGCCGCAAACCGCCGAATCGTTCGATTTCGTCGTCGTGGGCGGCGGCATCGCGGGCATGTGCGCCGCGGCCGCGGCGTCCCGGCTGGGGTGCAGCGTCGCTCTGGTCAACGACCGCCCGGTGCTGGGCGGCAACAACAGCTCCGAAATCCGCGTGCACCTGGGCGGCGTCATCGAGCTTGGCCCCAACGAGGGACTGGGCCGCATGATCCGCGAATTCGGCCACTCGCGCGAAGGCAACGCCCGGCCGGCCGAAAACTACGAGGACGCGAAGAAAAGTGCGTTCATCGCCGGGGAGCAGAACGTGAAGCTGTTCTCCAGCTGCCGCGCCGTAGCGGTGAACAAAGAGGGCGGCCGGATAAAATCCGTAATCGTCCGCCACATCGAAACCGGGGAGGAGACGACGCTCGAAGCGCCGCTTTTCGCCGACTGCACGGGCGACGGAACCGTCGGATTCCTGGCCGGAGCCGACTACCGCATGGGCCGCGAGAGCCGCGACGAATTCGGCGAAACGCTGGCGCCCGAAACCGCCGACCGGATGACGATGGGTTCGTCCGTCCAATGGTATTCGGTCGACACGGGCCGCAAAACCTCGTTCCCGACGTTCAGCTACGGCGTGGAGTTCAACGCCGAAAACTGCGAGCGGGTGACGATGGGCGAATGGAAATGGGAGACGGGCATGAACCTCGACCAGATCCGCGATTTCGAACGCATCCGCGACTACGGCCTGCTGGTGATCTATTCGAACTGGAGCTTTCTCAAGAACGGCCTGAAAGACAATGCCAAGTACCGCAACCGCGAGCTGGGCTGGGTGGCCTATGTGGCCGGCAAACGCGAATCGCGGCGGCTTCTGGGCGACTACGTCCTCAAACAGGACGACATCGACAAGAACGTCTTCCACGAAGACGCCTCGTTCACCGCAACGTGGGACATCGACCTGCATTTTCCCGATTCGCTCAACTCCGTGCGCTTCCCGGGCCGGGAGTTCAAGGCCGCGACCAAACACATCCACATCTATCCCCATGCCGTGCCTTACCGGTGTCTCTACTCCCGCAATGTGGACAACCTGTTCATGGCCGGGCGGAACATCAGCGTGACGCACGTGGCCCTCGGAACGGTGCGGGTGATGCGCACGACGGGCATGATGGGCGAGGTGGTCGGCATGGCAGCCTCGCTGTGCCGCAAATACGACGCTTCGCCCCGCCAGATCTACCAGAAACACCTCGGAGAACTCCGCAGGCTGATGCGCGAAGGCGTCGGCAGAAAAGAGGGGCTTCCCGATAACCAGAAATTCAACACGGGCGGTTCTCTGAAAGCGCCCCGCGCACTGCGCAACGACTGAAAACGACAATGAAAAAACTACTGACACTGCTGCTTGCGCTGCCCCTCGCATGGGGGCATGCCACAGCGCAGGAGAACGCGAAATATACGATCCTCCTCACCGGGGCCTCGTTCGCCTCGCCGCAGAACGGCTGGTTCGAAATCGGATGCCGGCAACTGGACGCCCGGGCTATCAACCGGGCCATCGGCGGCGAGTCGATCGCCGACACGGCCAACCGGATGGCCGAGGGCACGCTCTGGAACGCCGGGGAGCTGGACGAGATGGATGCGCTGGTCATCATGCAGGTCCACAACCGCGACGTCTCGGCCACGGGCGGCCTGAAAGAGAAGTACACCGATTACACGACGCCGTTCGACCGAAGCAACTACGCCGCGGCGTTCGATTACGTCATCAAACGCTACCAAAGCGAGTGTTACGCCCTGAAGGACGACCCGAAATCGAAGTACTACGGCACGAAATCGGGTAAACCCGCCGTCATCGTCCTCTGCACCGACTGGCACGACGCGCGGACGACCTACAACGCCGCCATACGGCGCCTCGCCGCACGGTGGGGCCTGCCGCTCGTGGAGTTCGACAGGAACATCGGCTTCTCGAAAGACACTCCGAACCCGGCCACCGGGACCCAGCAGAGCCTGCTCCACGCCCAGGACACGCAAACCATCGAAGGCGTCGCCTACGGGTGGCATCCCCAGCGGGGCCAAGACAAATACATCCAGCAGCGGATGGCTGCGATCTTTACCGACACGATGCGCAGAATCCTGCCGGCAAAATAGAATCCCGACCATGAAACACACACTCCCGATACTGTTCACGATGCTGCTCTGCGGCACGTCCGCCTTCCCGCAGGAGGGCTGTTACAGCCGTTTGCAGAACGACACCCTGACGATCGGCAACTCCCGGATCGAACGCCGGTTCGTCTGGAACGGCGGCAACCTGATGACGCAGAGCCTGACCGACTTTTCGTCGGGACAGGTGTGGACTTCCCGTTCCCTGACGCCCGACTTCAAGGTCGCGGGCGATACCCGAAGCACCGGCGGACGCTGCTCGACGAAACGGATCGCCGAAACCGACATCCATCCGGCGCGGCTGGAAGTCACCGTGGAATTTTCGCTGGGAACGCTCGACGTGCGGCGGATTTACCGCATCTGCGCCGACACTCCGGCGATCGCCTGCGACACCTACCTCAAAGGCAGCGCCGCACAGCTTCCCGACAGCCGGACGGTCAACGCCGCCGACCGCAAGAACATCGAATCGACCGCCGACATGCAGTCGCAGCCGGTCGCCGCGACCCTCGACCGGTTCAACCCCGGCGGGTTCCACTGGCATACGCGGATCGTGGAGTTCCAGGACGTCACGGACTGGAACAACAACCTGGTCTTCGAAACCGACGTCATTCCCTACCGGAAAAACAGCTACCGGGGCAACCTGCTCTTCGCCCGCAACGCCGAGAACGGCCGCGGATTCTTCTTCCTGAAGGAAGCCCCCGGTTCGGGCGTGCAACTGGCCTATGGCGGCGGGGACTTCACGGCGGAGTTCGGCGATTTCACGGTGACGGGACTGGGCGTGACGGAGAAGGACCTCCGCGAAGGGGAGTGGGTGAAAGCCTACGGATGCGTCCTCGGAGTCTGGTCGGGCGGAGAACTCGAACAGTTGACGGCCCTGCGGAGCTACCAGAAAAATTTACGGAAGCTGCTTCCCGGACGCGACGAGATGGTGATGATGAACACATGGGGCGACCGCAGCCAGGACACGAAGGTGAACGAACGGTTCTGCCTGGCCGAGGTCCGCAAGGCCGCGCATCTGGGCATCACGCATTTCCAGATCGACGACGGCTGGCAGGTGGGCAAAAGCCCTAACTCCGCCGTGGCGAAGGGGTCGTTCAAAAACATCTGGGACAATCCCGACTACTGGAAACCCGACCCGGAGAAATACCCCCGGGGATTGCACCCTGTCGTGGAGCTGGGCCGGGAACTGGGCGTGGAGATCTGCCTCTGGTTCAACCCGAGCGTACAGGACGGCTATGCCGACTGGGAGAAGGATGCGCAGGCCCTCGTCGGTCTCTACGACGAGTACGGCATCCGCACGTTCAAGATCGACGGACTGGCAATCCCCGACAAACGCTCCGAAAGCAACCTGCGGCGGCTGTTCGACCGCGTGCTGGAGCGGACGGGCGGCCGAGTGGTCTTCAACCTCGACGCCACGGCCGGACGCCGCGGAGGCTACCACATGTTCAACGAGTACGGCAACATTTTCCTCGAAAACCGTTACACCGACTGGCAGAACTACTACCCCTACTGGACGCTGCGCAACCTGTGGATGCTCTCCAAATACGTCCCCGCGGAGAAGCTCCAGATCGAGTTCCTCAACAAATGGCGCAACACGGAAAAATATGCCGGCGACCCGTTCGCCCCGGCCAATTACAGTTTCGAATACCTCTTCGCAACGACCATGGCCGGACAGCCGCTGGCCTGGATGGAGGCGAGCGGACTGCCCGAAGAGGCGCTGGGCATCGGCGCGCTGATCGAACGCTACAAAGAGGTGCAGCACGATTTCCACCGCGGAGTGATCCTCCCCGTGGGCGACGAACCGTCGGGCCGCTCGTGGACCGGATTCCAGTCGGTCAACGGCGAGCGGGGCTACCTGATCTTCTTCCGCGAGCAGAACCCCGACCGGAAGGCCCGGATCGAAACATGGCTCCCCGAGAACTCGAAAGTGCGCCTCACGCCGGTGCTGGGGAGCGGGAAGGCCGCCGTGCAGAAGACCGGACGCCGCGGAACGCTGGAGGTGGAACTTCCCGCGCCCAACGACTACGCGATGTACCGCTACGAACTGATCCGCTGACGAACCACAAATCCTGATAACAATGAAAACACCGATAAAATTCATCCTGTCATTTGCTCTGCTGCTGCTCGCGGCGGCCGACATCGCAGCCCAGGAGCTGATCACCAACGTTTACGGACGCGACGTGCAGTCGCTCAACGGAAAGTGGGACGCCATCGTCGATCTCTACGATCAGGGCCGCAAAAACAAGATCTACCTCAACCGCAAGCCGGAGGGAAAGACCGATTTCTACGAATATTCGTTCGACAACGGCCTGCGGCTCGACGTTCCCTCGGACTGGAACTGCCAGATGCCCGAGCTGAAATACTACGAAGGCACGGTGTGGTACGCCCGGCGGTTCGACGCCCCCGAGCAGGCCGGCCGGCGGCAGTTCCTCTATTTCGGGGCCGTCAGCTACCGCTGCCGGGTCTACCTCAACGGCGAGGAGATCGGCGCCCATGAAGGCGGATTCACACCCTTTGAGATCGAGGTGACGGGCCGCCTCAAGCCCGAAGGCAACTTTTTGGCCGTGGAGGTCAACAACACCCGCACCACGGACGCCATCCCGGCGATGGCCTTCGACTGGTGGAACTACGGCGGCATCACGCGCGACGTGATGCTCGTCAGCGTGCCCGACGCTTTTATCCGGGACTATTTCATCCGCCTCGGCAAGGATTCCGACGACCGGATCGACGCCGATGTGCAGCTGGCGGGCGCCGCTGCCGGAACGGCCGTACGGATCGAGATTCCCGAACTGAACGTAGACCGGACCGTCACTGCCGGAGCGACCGGTACGGCCTCGGCGTCGTTCCGGGTCAGGAGACTGCAACGCTGGTCCCCCGCCGATCCGAAACTTTACCGGGTGATCGTCTCCACGGACCGCGACCGGGTGGAGGAGTCGATCGGGTTCCGCAATATCCGCACCGAGGGCGAAGAGATCGTCCTCAACGGCTCGCCCGTGTTCCTCAAGTCGATCTCGTTCCACGAAGAGATCCCCCAGCGCATGGGCCGGGCACACTCCGAGGCCGACGCCGTGATGCTGCTCAGCGAGGCCAAGGCACTCGGCTGCAACATGATCCGTCTGGCGCACTACCCGCAGAACGAACATATCGTCCGGCTGGCCGAAAAGATGGGCTTCCTGCTCTGGGAGGAGATTCCCATCTGGCAGGGCATCGACTTCGCCAACGACCAAACCCGCGAAAAGGCGGGCCGCATGATCCGCGAGATGGTCACGCGCGACAAGAACCGCTGCGCCCTGACGTTTTGGGGCGTGGCCAACGAGACGCAGCCTTCCGGGCCGCGCAACGCCTTCCTGCGCCACCTGATCGCATGCTGCCGGGAGATCGACGACACGCGCCTGATCGTTGCGGCGTTCGATCTGGTGCGTTTCGACCGCCAGCGGCAGCTGTTCGTCATGGACGACCCGTTCATCGGGGAACTGGATGTCGTGGCCATCAACAAATACATGGGCTGGTATCACCCGTGGCCCCTCACGCCCGACAAGGCGGTGTGGGACGTGGCGCGCGGCAAACCGCTGATCATCTCCGAATTCGGCGGCGAGGCGCTCTACGGCCAGCACGGCCCGGCCGATGTGGCCAGCTCGTGGAGCGAGGAGTATCAGGAGGCCCTCTACCGCGACAACCTGCGCATGTTCGAGAACATCCCCAACCTGCGGGGCGTGTCGCCGTGGATTCTGTTCGACTTCCGCTCGCCGTTCCGCTTCCACCCCGCCAACCAGGAGGGCTGGAACCGCAAGGGGCTGGTTTCCGATCAGGGATACCGCAAGAAAGCGTGGTATCTGATGAAAGCCTATTACGACAAACATTAAAAGAAGATGAAGAAGTTTTTGACATACACGCTTCTCGGCGTCCTGCTCGCAGGCTGCGCCGGAAGCGGGCGGGAACCGCTGGAGACCGTCGTGGACAAGGCGCTGGCCGGCGCCGAGCGGCAGACGCTGCTGATGGCCGAGAAGTACAGTGCGCGCGAAGGCCGCCTGCCGCGCACGTGGGAGAACGGCGAGGACGTCTCGTCGGATTCGCGCTGGTGGTGCAGCGGCTTTTTCCCGGGCGTGCTGTGGTACGTCTACGAGAACGGCCGCAACCCCCGGGTGCTGGAGTACGCCCGGATGTTCACCGCACGCGTCGAGCGGGAAAAACACACCACCGACAACCATGACGTGGGGTTCATGCTCTATTGCAGTTTCGGCAACGGACTGCGCCTCACGGGAGACAAGTCCTACGAGGAGGTGCTGCTCACCGGGGCGCGCTCGCTGGCGACGCGCTTCAAACCCGAAGTAGGGCTGATCCGCTCGTGGGACCACAACCGCGACAAATGGCAGTATCCGGTCATCATCGACAACATGATGAACCTCGAACTGCTGATGTGGGCCGCCGACCGTTCGGGCGACAAGTCGCTGCGCGACATGGCCGTATCGCATGCTGACAAGACGCTGAAACACCATTTCCGCCCCGACTTCAGCTCCTGCCACCTGGTCTCCTACGACACGATCTCGGGACAGCCCCATCTCAAGCAGACCCATCAGGGCCTCTCCGACTCCTCGGCCTGGAGCCGCGGACAGGCATGGGGACTCTACGGCTACACCTGCATGTACCGCCTCACGGGCGACGCCCGCTACCTCGAACAGGCCCGCGGCATCGCCGGATTCCTCATCAACCACAGGAACATGCCCGCCGACGGGATTCCCTACTGGGATTTCGACGCTCCGGCCCTCGCCTCCACGCCGCGCGACGCATCGGCGGCCGCGATCATGGCCTCGGCGCTGGTCGAGTTGAGCGGCTTCGTGCCCGCAGCCGAAGGGGAGCGGTACATGGCTTTCGCCGAAAAGCAGATCCGCACGCTGGCCTCGCCCGAATACACCGCTCCGGCGGGTGAGAACGGAGGCTTCATTCTCCGGCACAGCACGGGAGCCTATCCCTTCTCCTCGGAGGTCGACGTGCCGCTCACCTACGCCGACTACTATTATCTGGAGGCGCTCACGCGCATCAAACGCCGATTGCAGCCATGACCGCCGTGAAAAAATACGCGCTGCTGCCGCTCTGCGGCCTGACCCTGTTCTGCGCCCGGGCGCAGATGCCCGCGACAAACTACGACGAATCGCAGGTTCCGGCTTACACGCTGCCCGACCCGCTGACAACCATCGCCGGAAAAAAGGTGACTGACGCCGAAACGTGGATTTCGGAACGCCGTCCCGAACTGCTGTCGCTGTTCGAAAGCGAGGTCTACGGAAAAGCCCCCGGCCGTCCCGAAGGACTGCATTTCGAGGTCTTGAGCGAGGACCGCTACACGCTGGGCAACATGGCCACCCGCCGGGAGATCGCCGTCTACTTCACCGAGAGCGACGCACATTTCATGACCATCCTGCTCTACATCCCCAACAAACGCACCGACGCCGTTCCGGTCTTTCTGGGGCTGAATTTCAAGGGCAACCACACGATCTGCGACGACCCGCTCGTCACGGAGTCGGTCTCGCGCATGAAGCCGCGCGAAGAGGGCGGCAGCGAAGTCCGCGCAAAAGGGTTCCCGCGCGCCGCGGCGGCATCGCGGTGGCCGGTCGAGATGCTGATCGCCAACGGCTACGGCCTCGCCACGATTTACCGCGGCGACATCGACCCCGACTACGACGACGGCTTCCAAAACGGCGTTCACCCGCTCTTTTACCGCGAGGGGCAGACCAAACCGGCCCCCGATGAATGGGGCACGATCGCAGCCTGGGCCTGGGGCTTGAGCCGTGCGATGGACTACCTCGAAACCGACGAGGATGTCGATGCCTCCCGCGTGGCGGTCATCGGGCATTCGCGGCACGGCAAAACGGCCCTTTGGGCCGCAGCCGTCGATCCGCGCTTCGCCATGGCCGTGTCGAACGACTCGGGATGCGGCGGCGCGGCGTTGTCGCGGCGTTGTTACGGCGAAACCGTAGCCAGGATCAACAGCCTCTTCCCGCATTGGTTTTGCGGGAACTTCAAACAGTATTCGGGCAACGAGGCGGCTTTGCCCGTCGACCAGCACGAACTGATTGCGCTGATAGCCCCGCGCCCGGTGTATATCGCCAGCGCTGTCGAAGACCGTTGGGCCGATCCGAAAGGCGAGTTCCTCGCGGGGGTCCACGCCACGCCGGTCTACGAGTTGTTCGGCCTGGAGGGACTTTCGGGAACGGAACTGCCCCAAACCGACGCGCCCGTGCTGTCGGGACACATCGGCCACCACGTCCGTTCGGGCGACCACGACATCACGCTCTACGACTGGCGGCAATTCGTGAAATTCGCGGACAAACACCTGAAACGATAATCTAAAACAACACCATACATGAAAAACCGGTTTATAAAACTGCTTCTTGCGGCCGTGCTGTTAGGCTCCCTCTCCCCGGCGGCCGCCCAGACCCGCGAAATGGACCTCTCGGGAGAGTGGAGGTTCCAGACGGACGTGATGGATTTCCGCAGGGGATCGCTTTCGCCGCGCTACAACCACCAACTCCAGGAGACCATCATGCTCCCCGGCATCACCGACGACTACAAAATCGGCTACAAATCACCCTACCGCCATGTCGACCGCCTGACGCGCGTCTACGAGTACATGGGTCCGGCGTGGTATCAGCGCGACATCGAGTTCCCGGCCGACTGGAAGGGCAAGTGCATCTTCCTCTATTTCGAGCGCACCCACTGGCTCAGCTCGGTATGGGTCGACACCAAGGAGGTGAGCCGACTGGACTACATCAGCGTCCCCCACAACCACGACCTGACGGATTTCGTCACCCCGGGCAAGACGCACCGCATCACGGTGTGCATCGACAACCGGTTCCAGTACAACACCCACAAATGGAACCACGCCCACACGGAGTTCACGCAGATCAACTGGAACGGCATCCTCGGCGAGATGAAACTCGTGGCCGTAGACCCCGTTTACATCGACGACATGCAGCTGTATCCCGACCTCGCGACGAACAGCGTCAGGGTGGAGATGGCGATTGAAAACCACACCAAAAAGCCGTTCGAAGGCCGGGCGCAGTTCACCGTCACGGGCAGCGGGCTTGAGCTTACCCGCGAATTTCCCGTGAGCGGCGACGGGGAGAAGGTCAGCCTGAAGGAGACCCTCCAGCTGGGAAAGGAGGCGAAACTCTGGGACGAATTCAACCCGAACCTCTACACCGTGGAGTGCACGCTGCTGACCGGCGCCGGAAAAGAGTCCTTCGAACATAAGAAGTCGGCGACCTTCGGCATGCGCGAAGTGGCGCAGGGCCGCAACCACATCCTGCTCAACGGCCGTCCGCTCCACCTGCGCGGAACCGTCGAGAACGCCGTGTTCCCGAAAACGGGCCACGCCCCGGTCTGCGACGCCGAATGGGAGCGTATCATGCGCATCGTCAAGGACTACGGACTGAACCACATCCGTTTCCACTCGTGGTGCCCTCCCGCCGCGGCTTTCCGCATGGCCGACCGCCACGGCGTCTACCTCGAAGTCGAGATGCCCATGTGGGGCAAGGACGCCGAGCCGGACGAAGCGCGCTACGACTTCTTCCGCCGCGAGATGCGCGCCATCCTCAAGGAGTACGGCAACCACCCCTCGTTCGTCCTCTACTGCAACGGCAACGAGATCACCGGCAACTTCGACTTCATCGAGGAGCTGACCGCCGACGGCCGCAAACTCGACACGCGGCATCTGTACAGCGGTTCGACGGCCCGCACGCGCGTCCCGTCCGACCAGTATTACGTCTCGCAGCAGACCAACAAAGGCCCCGTGAAGGTCTACGAGGGACGGCCCTCGACCGACTGGGACCGCAGCAAGGAGTCGGACGTGGACGTTCCGGTAATTTCCCACGAGTCGGGCCAGCGGTGCGTCTATCCCGACTTCCGCGAAATCGGGAAATACACGGGACCGGTCGAGGCCCGAAACTTCGAACTGTGGCGCGAGATGCTCACCGCCAACGGCATGGGCGATCAGGCCCACGATTTCTTCCGGGCCTCGGGCGCGCTGACCGTCGTGGAGTACAAGGCCGTGATCGAGGCGCTGCTCCGCTCGTCCAAATCGGCCGGATTTCAGCTCCTGTCGCTCAACGACTTCCCGGGCCAGGGTTACGCCCCGGTGGGTGTGCTCGATCCGTTCTGGGACTCCAAGGGACTGGTGACGCCCGAGGATTGGCGGGCCTTCTGCGCGCCGACCGTGGCGCTGCTCCGCTACCCGAAAAGCGCCTGGTTCGAAGACGAAACCTTCACGGCAAAGGCCGAGGTCTACAACTTCGGCGCGGCGGCGCTCAAAAATGCGAAAATCCGCTGGTCGATCACCGACGGCAGCGGGAAAGCCATCGCCAAGGGCAGTCTGAAATCGCAGACCGTAGGCACCGACGGCGTGTTCCCCGTCGGGGAGTTCTCCGCTCCGCTCGGCAAGGTGCGAGGCCCGCAGAAGCTGACCGTGCACCTGAACGTCGGTGAAAAGACAAGCAACAGCTGGGACATCTGGGTCTATCCGCGCAACGCACAGCTGATGCAGTCGGATACGGAGGTGCTCTACACGACGGAGTTCGGCGAGCAGGCCAAACAGTACCTCGCCGCAGGGAAGAAGGTCGTCCTGACCCCCGCGCCGAACAAGGTCAAGGGGCGCAAATCGACCTTCCACAACCATTTCTGGAACCCGATCATGTTCGCCTGGGCGCCGATGACCATCGGCTGTCTGATTCACGCCGAGCAACCCGTGTTCGCCGACTTCCCGACCTCATACCACACCGACTGGCAGTGGTGGGACATTCTGGAGAACGCCAAGGTGATCGAGATGCAGCAGACCCCGCGCCAGCTGCGGCCCTTCATCCAGGTGATCGACAGCTTCGACAACAACGAAAAACTCGGCATCGGCTTCGAGGCCCGCGTCGGCGGCGGCAAACTGCTCGTTCTGGCGGTCGACACGAAAAAGAAGATGGACCAGCGCCCCGCCACGCGCCAGCTGCTCGAAAGCATCGACCGCTACGTCCGCAGCGACCGTTTCGCTCCCGAGGTCACACTCGACGAGTCGTTCATCACCTCCTTCATGCGCTAAAACCGCACGATTATGAACAAGATCTGTCTACTGCTCTGCTGCCTGCTGCCCGGCCTGTTCCGGGCAGGGGCGCAGGAGCTGAAAATGACCGAATGCGCCCCTCTGACGCAGATTTACGGCGAGGTCTGCGAGTCCGACGAACTGCTTCCTATGGGCGATGTGGGGGTGGAATTCGGATACGTCCTCTACCAGGCCGCAATCACCGTTCCCGCAGGGGAGGCCGCGCTCGAACTGGAGAACGTGCGGGACTATGCCGCGGTTTACCTCGACGGCGTGTTTCAGGGAACCCTGACCGACAACCGCAAAACGCTGACTCTGAAGGCCGAACCCGGCCGGCACACATTGCAGCTCTACGTCGAAAACATCGGCCGCATCACCTACGGCCCGGAGATTCTCGACAACTCGAAAGGACTCTTCGGCGAAGCCCGCCTCGGCGGCGAAACGATCGCCGGCTGGACGATCACCCCGCTCGAAGTGCGCGACGCCGATCCCGAAACCCTCGAGTTCGAAGCCCTCGGCCCGTGCAACACGCCCTGTTTCCGGCGCGGGCAATTCGACCGTGCGGCGCACGAAGGAGCCGTTTACCTCGACGTGTCGGGATGGGGCATGGGCGAGGTGTGGATCAACGGCCACTACCTCGGCTCGTTCTGGGACGAGGAGAAACAGCAGTCGATCCTCATTCCGGCCGAAATCCTCGCCGAAAAGGGGAACCGCATCGTGGTTTTCGACCTCAAAAACAACGACCCCGGCGCAACGATGCGCCTCTCGGACAAACCCGTGTTCAAATAACAAGCACAACCTATGAAAAAAATAACCGTTATCGCTCTGCTGCTGGCCGCCGCCCTCGGGGCGCAGGCCCGGAACGGGAGCGAAAAGCCCGCCTACAAGGACGCCTCGCGCCCCGTCGAAGAGCGCGTCAGCGACCTGCTGTCGCGGATGACCCTCGAAGAGAAGGTCATGCAGCTCAACCAGTACACGCTCGGCCGCAACGACAACGCCAACAACGTGGCCGATCCGGTGGACAAGATTCCCGCCGAAATCGGCTCGCTCATCTACTTCGACACCTCGCCCGGACTGCGCAACCGGCTTCAGAAAAAAGCCATCGAGCAGTCGCGGCTCGGAATCCCCGTGCTGTTCGGCTACGACGTGATCCACGGTTTCCGCACCACTTACCCCATTTCGCTGGCCCAGGCCTGCTCGTGGAATCCCGCACTGGTGAAGCAGGCCGCCGAAGTGGCCGCACAGGAGGCGCGGATGTCGGGCGTCGAGTGGACCTTCTCGCCGATGATCGACGTGGCGCGCGACGGCCGCTGGGGCCGTGTCTCGGAGGGCTACGGCGAAGATCCCTACGCCAACGCCGTCTACGGAGTGGCGGCGGTCGAAGGCTACCAGGGCGACAACCTCGCCGACTCCCGCCGCGTGGCCGCCTGCCTCAAGCATTTCGTCGGCTACGGCGCCTCGGAGGCCGGCCGCGACTACGTCTACACCGAAATCTCGCGTCAGACGCTCTGGGACACCTACATGCCGCCCTACCAGGCGGGCATCGAGGCCGGAGCCGCTACGGTGATGAGCTGCTTCAACGACATCAGCGGAACGCCCGGCACGGCCAATCCCTACATCCTGACCGAGGTGCTCAAGGAGCGCTGGGCGCACGACGGATTCGTCGTCTCGGACTGGGCCGCCATCGAGCAGCTGCGCTCGCAGGGCGTGGCCGCCGACCGGAAGGAGGCCGCCGAAAAGGCCTTCAACGCGGGTGTCGAAATGGACATGATGAACCGCTGTTACGACGCCCATCTGGCCGCCCTGGTCCGCGAAGGCAAGGTCTCGCAGGAGAAACTCGACGAGGCCGTGCGGCGCGTTCTGCGGCTGAAATTCCGGCTCGGGCTGTTCGAACAAAGGAGCGACCGGACTTTCTGATTCCAGTCGATGATTACGTCATCACTTC
>OGIE01001943.1_pt1 | contig 26890 bp, 26 predicted proteins | sample 1571581 | NCBI WGS metagenome assembly OGIE01 (sample SAMEA2582021, study PRJEB24529) | metagenome | biome: Human gut stool | place: China | collected 2011
TTTGTTGCTCAGGTGCTTATAAAAAATATTAAATTATAGTGTTGCGGAAATTAGATAAAGGTCAGTCGGCTATCAGTCCGATGCTCGAACCTTCTGCTACCTCGGTTGGTGAGGTGGAGGTAGTGGCGCGCAGCAACATCAACGCTATCGACCTGCGTGCCAAATCGGGTGTGGTAGAGAATGTGGATATGAAGCGCGTAGAAGCTAAGCCGATGATTGACATGGCACTGGCACTGCAGGGTGCCGTGCCGGGCCTTGTCGTTACCAATACGGGCGATTTGGGTTCTGCTCCGAAGATCCGTCTGCGCGGAAACTCTTCGCTCAGACAGGGCAATGCAACCAACGAGCCGCTGTATGTGATGGATGGTCAGATTATCTCTGCCGAGACATTCTATAACCTGAACCCATCTGACATCAAGGGCATGAAGGTGCTCAAGGATGCTACAGCCTGTGCACTGTATGGTGTGAAGGCGGCTAACGGTGTGATAGAAATCACATCACAGCGTGGACATTCGGGTGCTCCACTCATCAACTACAGCACCAATATGGGTGTAACTACACGAGGCCGAAGAGGCCTCAAGATGATGAGCTCTGCCGAGAAACTGGAACTCGAGAGACTCATCGGTAACGTGGAGACTCCGGGCTACAGATACAGCGAGGATTACTACCGCAAGTACTTTGCCAACAATCCGAATCTGGCAAGCATGATTGCCGACGGACAGAACAAGCTCGATTCATTGCGCAACATCAATACCGACTGGTTCAACGAACTTCTGCGCAACAGCTTCTACCAGCGCCATAACCTGAGCCTGCGAGGAGGTAATGAGCGCACCACCTATTTCCTCTCAGCCAACTATTCCTATCAGGGCGGCCGTATCGAGGGAAATGACAAGCAGCGTATGGGCATCCGACTGAATGTAGACCAGAAACTGGGAAAGATAGGTTATGCCATGCTGGGCGTTACGGGCTCTTATTCGAAGACCAATACGCCTAACGGAACCTCAAGCGACCCTTCTTCGCTGATTTACGAACTGAACCCTTATGAACAGAAGACAGGCAAACTCTGGTCGTATCCGGGACAGACTTACAAGGACCTGATGAACCAGTACAGCGCCGAATCTACCGACAAGGAGTTTGGTGTGAACGGTAACATTACCCTGAACCTGCTTCCGGGACTGGATATTGCAGCCGTTGCCGGCATCGACTTCGTACTGGATGAGTCACACCAGTTTACACCTTCTACAGCCTACTCTGAAACCCATAGCGGTGTGCCAGAAGTGGCGCGCGGTATCTATTCGAAATCCAAGAATACCACCACCAATATCTCTGCCAACGTGCGTGCTACCTATACCCGTACGTTCAATGAGATTCACGACCTCACCTTCAGTGCCAACATGGATTATTATGATACCAATATCGATAATCTGAGCACTACCGGTTATGGCGTAGGAACCCTGAACTCGGCGGCAGCCATCAACCAGTCGCTCACCGGCTCACGCAGAGTGAAAATGAGTGCTCCTAGAGACAAGAACCGCCAGTTGGGTATCGGTGGCGTGCTGGGCTACAGTCTGCTGAGCACCTACGACCTCTATGCTACCTACAAGGCAGATGCCTCTTCGGTTCTGCCATCAGACAAGCGATGGAACAAGGCATGGGCGGTAGGTCTGGGATGGACACCATCCAACTATGCCTTCCTGAAGGACAACAAGGTGATTTCACGCCTCAACTTCAAGGGCTCGTATGGTATCACAGCCAATCTGAACGGAGTTTCGGTTTCTACCACAACAGGAACCTTCTCCTACTCCACCAACACCTACGAAGACCAGCGCGTACTGGAAATCATCTCCTTATATAATAAGGACCTGAAACCAGAGCAGAACAAGTCGGTAGACCTGGGTATGAGCATGGACCTTTTCAACCGCATTACGCTGGATGTAAACTATTACAACCGCCGAACCGAACAGGCTTTGCTCGATGTGCCAATCCCTACATCGGTAGGCTATTCTACCCTGAAGCGCAACATCGGTGTGCTGGAGAACAGAGGTATAGAGCTGGGACTGAGTGCCAAGCTCATCGATACCTACGATTGCCGACTCAGCATCGGCGCCAACCTGGCCTACAACGACAACAAGGTGCTCGACCTGTATTATGCCGACAAGATTTACACCTCCGAAGATGCACTGGTTCCAGACTATGAGGTAGGCAAATCATACGACATGCTCTACGGACCTACGTCGCTGGGCATCAATCCGCTCACCGGTTATCCGGTATTTCTGCTGCCAGACGGCACAGAGAAACAGGCTACCGAGGCACTGACCAAGGACGATGTAGTGGCATTAGGCCATCTCACACCACCTTATTCAGGTACCTTCAACCTGAGTTTCTCATACAAGTCGTTCGACTTCGATATGGACTTCTACTACGTTCATGGCGGAATCCAGCGTTTCAACTACTCGTATGTGAGAGATAAGGACAATGTGAACAAGAATGCCGTAGCCGGACAGACCGATAAGATGTGGTTCAAGCAAGGCGATGAGAACAAGACCTACTGGACACCGTTCTACACCTCATCCACCGCAGAAGACAACATAGCACTCTATCCAAACTCACGCACCGTGGGCAAGAGCGACTACCTGCGCCTCTCTATGGTGAGCATGCGCTACCGTCTGCCAGCCGCTACCCTACACAAGATACTGCCATTCATGCAGTATGCCACCGTAGGTTTCCAGGCATCCAACCTCTTTACGTGGACCTCTTATAAAGAGAGCGACCCTGAAAGCGGAACCCTTGCCGGCACCACACAGCCAATTTATACATTCAATTTGAATCTTACATTCTAGGAGACAGAAAAGATGAAGAATATCAAGAATATCATCAAGAAGGCACTACTCTTCACGAGCAGCACCCTGCTTCTGGCAGCCTGCTCGCTCAATGTGCCACCACCAGACCAGTTTTCAGACCCCGATGCCATCACCGATGTCAACACGGGGCGCTCTCTGCTCACCTCCTGCTATCTGAGCTATCCGCATCAGGAGTATGAGTTTTCGCTCCTGGGCAACGACTTCTGCCCTACCAACCTCTCGGGAAAGGATGTCGAAACCCAGAACCTCTACAACTGGCAGGACAAGAACATCAGCAACCTCTCGTCAACCGTATGGCCGGCGTATTACACCTGTATCTCCAACTGCGATGTACTCCTGGAGCGTATCGACAAGATTACGACCGAGACCGCAGCCGATCTGCAGGAGAAGCAGGCTATCAAGGCAGAGGCGCAGCTGCTGAAGGCAATGTGCTATTTCGACCTGCTGCGCATCTATGCCACTCCATACGATGAGAATCCGGATGCCGACGGTATCATCATCAAGAACATGTTCGGTTTCGAAACCAATGGCCGCAGCAGCAAGAAAACCTGCATCGGTATGATCAACAGTCTGATAACAGAGGCATCAGAAGTAAAAAACCAGCCCTCAAAGAACGGATGGTTATCGCAGACCGCTGCCGATTATCTGCTTGCCGAAACCGCACTCTATATGGGCGATTACAAGAAAGCAGCCGAATATGCTAACGATGTGATAGAACAGGGCGACGACAGCAAGATAGGCGGCGAAAGCTACTCCCGACTCTGGCGCACCGAGAGCTATGGCGGCAGAATCTTTGCCTTCAACACCCAGAACAGCTATTATATCGCCATCGAATACGACAGCTCTGAAGGCGACTATTATGCCGTCAATCCGGCATTCACCTTTACGGATGAAGATGTACGCGCGAAATATACGCTCTATCCGAAAGACCAGAACGGCAAGACGCGCAACCTGATGGGCAAGTACAACATGATGAACAAGCAGGGCACCCAGCCTAACTACATCAACCGCATGCGTTACGCCGGTGCCTACTTCATCGCTGCCGAAGCCTATGCACGCGATAACAACGAACAGATGGCACGCGAGCGCATCAACCATTACCTGCAGCTGGTTTCTGCCGATCCTATCGCAGAAAGCGTAACGGGCGACGCGCTGGTTCAGGCTATCCTGGCAGAGAAGTACAAGGAATTCGTAGGCGAAGGCAGCAATTACTTCGACCTGAAGCGAACCCACGCAGACTTGAACCGTCTGTCGGCATGGGGCGGAGCAGCCACAGCGAAAATCAGCAAGGACGATTATCGCTGGAACTTCCCTATCCCAGCTTCAGAATATAAATATAACAACAATGTGACCCAAAATGACAAGTGGCCAATTAACAGATAATATTAACATTTAAAATAACAAGAACGATGAAGAAATTTAAATTCATGCTTATGTGTATGCTCGCGATGCTGACAGGTTTCAGCGCATGCAGCAGTAGTGATGACAATGATGGCGACAAGCAGATGACCAACTATGTATCGATTTCTGCAGAAGGAAACAATATCATCAACGAGGATGATGATGAAGAAGTAAAATTCAACATCCTCATCGGTAATACCCTGACAGCAGATGCTACCATCAATCTTTCGCTCGAAGGAAACGATGACAATGTGGCTACACTCACTCCTTCTACCATCGCGCTGAAGGCTGGTACCAAGACAGCATCCTTCACCGTAAAGTCGAACAAGAAGAGTCTGCTCAAATCAGATCGCGTACTGACCGTAAAGGCAACTTTCTCTGATGCCAACATGAAGACAGACGGGAAAGCCGTAACCCTGACCATCAAGCCAGACTCCGACATCCCTGTCCTCACGGCAGAACAGCAGAAGCTCATTGAGGGCTACAAGCAGAACCTCAACATCGACCTGACCAAGATTCTCGGTAAGGTAAAGGTAGATACCAAGGTTACCTTCAATGACGATGACAAGATTGATATCAACGACAACAAAGATACCCGTTCTTTCAGCGGCGTTACCATCATCACACTGAGCGAGAAGGCTACAGCCGATAAGCCTGTCTTGAAGATGGTTTCTAATGCGATGGGTATGGCTGCGTTCAACTATGAAATGCTGAGAAAGAAAACCGTAGAAGATACAGAAAACTGGACACAGATGCCATACGGTAAGGCTGTTATGGAGAACATCAACTACGATTACAATAAGGAAACCTTCACCATGACACTGGATGGCATCGAGGTAAACCCGGCAGATATGACCCTCAAGTTTACAGGCAGCAAGGTAACTGTATACGAGGAAGAGATTACAACCATTCCATTCGACTATACCTTCTCAGCATGGGACCGCCTCAAGGCTATGGCTGATGCAAACAAGTCGTTTGTCGTAGACGAAGGAGATACCAAGACAGAAGTTTCCGTACAGGACATCATTGATGGTGGCGGTTCGCTGAATCCTTATACCTTCTTCGACAATACCGATGTCATAGCAGACGGAGAAGAGACAGAATATAAAAACATCTACGTTGCTCCAACAGGCAAAATCGACTTCACCAGCGGCAAGATGACCTTCGCCTTCCCTTGGTATCTTGAGAATACATACGGATGCCAGCGAGTTGAAGCAACCTATACATTTGGTAATTAACAAGCATTTCACCATCTAATGCCGACATTATGTATAAAATAACGAAACAATTATTTCTATTAGTCCTGCTTGCAGCTTTCTGTCTGCCAGCAGGAGCGAACAAAGATTCTAAAATAAACCTTCCACGGGGAACCGTGGAAGGCTACCTTGATAACGGACTCCACTATATCATTATGCCTAATGCTCTGCCTCGCCATGGCATAGAGATGCGACTGGTGATGAAGGTAGGTTCTCTGCAGGAGAACGACCAGCAGAAAGGTGGCGCCCACTTCCTGGAGCACATGTCTTTCTCGGGAACCAAGCACTTTCCACAGAATGCATGGGTAGATTATTTCGAGCGACTCGGTATGAAATACGGACGCGACATCAATGCCTTCACCGGCTTCGACCGTACCATCTACTGGCTCTCACTGCCGGTTGCCGACTTCGGAACACAGGTAATGGACAGCACTCTTCTTGCCGTACGCGACATCCTCGACGGGGTTTCTTTCGAGCCTCAGCTCGTAGAGCAGGAACGTGGCGTCATCAAGGAAGAACTGCGCGGCTACAGCACGGGCGATGACTTCTACAACCTGAAGATTGGCGACGGAAGATACATCCTGCGCATGCCGCTGGGCACAGAGCAGGATATCGAAACCATCTCGCGCAACCAGTTGCTCAACTATTATCACCAGTGGTATCTGCCTCAGAATGCCTGTCTCGTGGTGGTAGGTAATGTAGATGCCCAGGACATGCAGAAGCGCATCCAGGCTACCTTCAGTCCGATAGCCAAGGGCCAGCCTACTCCGCTGGGCAAATATCCGCTTACCTATAAGAAAGGTATCACCCTGCACGAGGTGAAAGATACCGTAGGCACCAGTTCCAAACTGGAGTTCATCATCCCTCACGAGGGTGTGGTAGGCAACACCATTGCTTCTACCGCCCTGAAAGAGCAGTACCGACTGCTTATCTCGGCTATCAGCAAGCGACTGGAAGCACGGGGCATCAGATGCGACATCAGCGATGCCTGGTATCTCGCTACCCAGAACCACTTCTCTTTCTCTGTAGAAGGCAAGGGTAAGCAGGAACTCAAGGAGAAGATGACACAGGTGCTCGGTGCCTTCGCTGATATCACGAAAAAGGGATTCGGAAAAGAGGAACTCGCTGACTATGTTACCGAAAAGGTGAACAGGATGAAGGCGGATACCGTTGGATTCCAGTCGGGTAAATGGTGTGATGACTTCGTTGATTACATCATCTCAGGCGACCGCTATGTGGCATGGGACGAGGATATGGAAAAAGTAAAACTCCTGGTAAGCAATACCAGCAGCAGCCAGCTCCAGAAACTCTTCAAGACCATTCTGAACGAGGGTAAACAATCGCTCCTCGTAGCCTACCAGAACAACGCCGGAAAGACAGAATCCTTCACCGAAAGCGAGTTGCAACAGCTCTGTCTGCAGGGACTGAAGACCCGCATGCCGGCTTATACCTACCAGCACAAGGAAGTAGAGGAAAAGCAGCACGTTGACATGCCAGCCTGTCTGTCTGCCACCCACCCGGATGCCAGCGCATCTATAGTAAGCAAGCGCAAATACGAGGATATCGGAGTGTCAGAATATCAGCTCGCCAACGGACTGAGACTGGTGATGCGACCTACAACCAACAAGGACAGCACCATCTATATCGCCATGCACGGACGTGGAGGCGTGGGCGACCTCAGCAAGCAGGAATATCCGCTGCTCAAAGACGCCGTAAGCTATGTAGACATGGGCGGTCTGGCACATCTCAATACCGACCAGCTGAACGAAGTGATGCAGGCAGAGGGACTCTCTATGAGCGTAGGCATCACCGACTACTGGCACCAGGTGCTCGCCTCAGCCCCAACCGACAAGGCACAGGAACTGATGAACCTGGTTTACGAAAAGATTACGGATCCAGGCAAGTCATACGAAGATTTCAAGGAAGTACGCGATGCGGAAATCGAGAGATTCGGCAAGGAAACCCTGCTCGAACGTCTGCTCAAGCGCGACATCAACCGCATGCTCTCCAGAAGAGTGGATTCGCTGGTGTGCAACATGCCGGCAAACAGTGGTGTTAAAATCCAGAAGGAAGACCTCAACAAACTCAATCTGGATTCCATGACCAACTATTATACATCGCTCTTTGCCAACCCTCAGCAAACCACGCTGATTGTTACCGGCAACATCGATGAAGAGCAGGTTCTGGGCACCATCGTCAACACCTTTGCGCGCCTCAAGGCATCAGCCAGCATGAACCGTTTCGAAGACAAGCCAAGCAACATGCCGAAGAGTCCTTACAAAGAGGCTTTCGAAAACGATGTGGAGACGCAGACCGTGCTGAACTACATCTATTCGGGCAACTACAATCCAGGACTCCGCCAGTCGCTCATGCTGAAACTGATGCGTGATGTCATGCAGAACCGCCTGCTGAGCATTCTGCGCGAGAAGATGAACATTGTTTATTCTCCATACGCCGACCTCTACTATGCCGGAGTGCCTCAGGCTAAATACAACTTCTGGCTGGAGATTGCGCTGAAGAACGAAAACCGCGACAAGGCTATCCAGGCACTGGACGGAATCATCAAAGAGCTGCAGACCAGCAGAATTAGCGAGGGAGAACTCAACAAACTGAAGATGTCGTTCCTCGTTACCAAGCGCAAGTCGCTCTCTGATGACGCACCGGCAGAATGGAGGAACATCCTCACCACCCTCTTGCAGAACGGCGAGAGTCTGGAAGATTTCGACAACTACAGCAACTGCCTGAAGAGCATCACTACCGAGGATATCCGCAAGGGATTCGAAGAGTATGTGCGTCCTGAGCGCGTAGCTCTGCTCTATAAGGGCAACCCATTTTAAACTTTAAACAACACAAAGAAGAAAAGATATGAAGAAGATATTATGGATGGTCATGCTCATGGTGAGCATGACCGCCTATGCACAGAAGGCACCTGAGATATACCGTATTTTCGATGCCAAAGGCAAGGAAGTTACTTACGAGAAGATGATCAAGAGCGTAGCCGGCAGCGATGTGGTGTTCTTCGGCGAAATCCACAATTGCGTCATCAGCCACTGGATGGAGCTGAAGGTTTTGGAGTCGCTGGCAGAGAACAACAGTAAGCTGAAGGTGGGTATGGAGATGCTCGAAGCCGACAACCAGCTCATCATCGACGAATATACCGGCAGCGTGATTTCTTCCGACCGCTTCGAGGAAGAGTGTCGTCTCTGGCCTAACTACAGTACCGACTATGAGCCATTGGTTTATTATTCCAAGCGTCATCATCTCCCGCTGATAGCAACCAACGTGCCTCGCCGCTACGCCAGTGTGGTAAAGGAGAAAGGTCTCGTATATCTCGATTCTCTCTCAGACGAAGCCAAGCGCTATCTCCCGAAGTTGCCTATCAAATATGTGGAGAATGAGAATGCCCAGTCGGGGTTTGCTCTGATGGGACTGATGGGCAAGGCTAAAGATTCAAAGCCGGAACTGATGGCACAGGCACAGGCTATCAAGGATGCCACGATGGGCTGGTTTATCGCCCAGAACCTGAAGAAGGGCGAGCAGATGATTCACTTCAACGGCACCTATCATTCTGACGCCAACAACGGCATTATCCCTTATCTCAAGGAATATCGCCCAAAGACTACAGTCAGCACCATCAGAGCGGTGCGTCAGGAAGAGATTGACAAAATAGATGAAGATTATCTGGGACTGGCAGATTTCTATATTTGCATCACAGAAGATATGAATATGTCATATTAACCAAGCTAAATACGCAACAATAAAGCCCCCGGTGCAGTACGCATCGGGGGCTTTTAACTATTAACTATAAACTATAAACTTCACTCAGTTCCCAGTATCTGTGAGCAAGGTCATGGATGAACTTTCGTCCTCGTTCGGTCCATACGAGATAGGTATGGGTGTAGGCTCTGCCCATCTTCTCTTGTCTGCCATCGCTCTTCGGGTCTAGGAAGGCGCTGTAGCGGGTGCGGCTCTTGGCTAAGCCCATGTGGGCGTAATCGGCATAAAGAAGATACTGACCGCTCTGGTAATACTGGATATGCAGAGCACAGAGCGAGCGGTTCAGCTCCTGGGCAGTGATACCGAGTTCCTTCGCAATCTGCGTAGTGGTGAAGCAGGAAACGGAATCGAGCACGTTATCGCTATAGAGCGCTTTCGGCAAAAGATTACCCACCTGATTCTCCAACTGGATGATATTATCACCACTCTTGGCGATGCGAACCACCTGCTCATCCACCACATCATTCAAGCGGCGGATTTCTGTATCCTGTTCGCCGATAAGCTTCTTCTGCTGCTCAATCTGCAGGCGCTGTTTCTTCAGCAGATTCTCCTTCTCCTTGAGCGTAGCACGGAGAATTTCTTCCGCATGTCGGATTGTCTCCTCATCGCTCTCGCCCGGCTGCACCGGGATATAACCACCCGTCTTGCGAATCTGTGGCAGCACATCGGCCGTAACCCAGTTCTTGAACTTCACGGCAGTAGAAAGCTTGGAGCTGAGCACCAAAGCATAGAAACCGCTCTCGTTGACGAAGATCATCTGCTGAGTTCGTACTGTTCGGCTTCCATCCTTACGAAGGCTTCCCGATACCTTGACGCCCTGTTTTAGGGCGTCAAGGTGGTTAACCAACTGATTTACAGCGTTTCTTGATTTTTTATACCCCAGTATATCACAGACATCCTTTGCACAGAACAAAGGTTCTCCGTTCTCATCGGTCAAGGTACGAATCTTACCGAATTCAGGGTTTTCAAACACAACAGCAATTGCTGCCTTCTTATCCATTTCTACTTTATTTGTATTAACTGACTTTACCATAATAATTTGTTTTTAAAAATTAATAACTCAACATTCAACACTCAACATTCAACATTAAATGATCGTAATCCAAACGCTCTCCTCCCGTTCTCTCGCTGCGGTAATGGCATTCATGAGCCTGTGCAGCCAGATGCGGGAATTAAAGACGGCACCCTGTAATTTATTTTCACCTACCAGAATGCAGCCCTGCGTATCATCGGGATAATTACCGGCATGAATGCGGATGCCCTCAAAATCAGGAACACCCTGCACAAGCGGAAGCCACTTCTTAAACCTTGGCGATTTCGAGATAACAACAGCATACGAGCCCTCCGGTATCGCCGTATGACCCGGTATCTTGCGGGCTTTCTTACCCGATACCCTGCTGTACCGTCCATCCTCCTCTTCCGGTTTCAGTTCGACACCCAGAAGGTTTCTCCACGTAGGCTCCAGGGTATCACAGAAGTAATGCTCCTTGTCCAACTTCGCCATATCAAAGCTGTGCTCAAAGATACGCTTGTCGCCTATTTTCACACCCGAACGCCAAGTACGCTTCACATCCTTATCGCTCAGGATATAAAGATGACCTATCGTATAAGTCTTCTTCTTTGCTATTCTTTTTACTACTATTTCCATACGCTATGAATTCTCCTTTCGGAATTTAAGTTTAATAAAAACTGAGGAACTGAATTTCTGAGGAACCGAGTCACTATCCTTAACCTTGATGTAATGACGCTCCTTCCAGTTACCTAACATTCTTGAAGTTCCCTTCTTATCCATACCTCGTGCTACACGCAAGTCTATCACCTGCTGGTAAGTAAACTCATCCGGCAACTGCATCAGCATGTTGGAAGGTCCTCGCTTGCTCGACTTCTCGCCTGTATCATTCGCCCTCTTGATGGCATCACCGAAGAAACGCATCTTGCAGTAGAGGTCGTAACGCTCGCTCCAGCGGATGAACTCGTCAATCTCCGGTTCCCATTTGCAACCGTTCGCCACATACAGCACACACGCCTTCAGGTAGGCGATGACGTTGGCACGGAAAGAAAGATTCTCGTAAACTCGGTCCTGAGAGAGGCGTGAAAATTCCGCATTCTCATCCTTCAGTTTAAGGGCAAGCTGGAATGCCTCAGGGCAGTCAATCAGTCCCCTGGCGTTGTTCAGATTCTCGATATAAGGCTTCAGCGCCTCACGGTAAGCATCATCGTAATCGCCGTAAACAGGCATTTCGTCACCGATTTCACGCTCCGGAATGGTACAGAAATTGATACGGCTTATCGGACCGTCTGTCAAAACTTTTGAGAAGTAACGCTGTCCCTTCTGGATAGTAGTAGATGCATTCCAGTTGAACCTTATCGTTACCCTTTCTGTCACACTTTGAACGCCCACGCGCTGTTGGCCAAAGAGGTTGAAGGGGTCGAAGGCGAGGCACATGATGCGGAACTGCTGGTTACCGCTGCCCCGGAGTGCATCAAACTGATCCAGCTCGTTAAGCGAAGTATAGAGGAAACGCCCCTGCGCCTCAGCGGTTCTCATCACGAATGCCGGACTGGTCATATCAGCATCAATCTCCTGGATAACGAGATTATCCGGTCGTTTGCGCTTATCCTTATTGGCACCCTTGCGCGTCACCTCCTCCTTCCATTCCTTCTCACGTTTCAGATTCTCCGCATCCCGCTTTCTGATATCCTCCATGATATACTTAATCGGCTTATCCACAGACGATTTACCTGCACCCGTACCAGCCAACAAACAAGTAGAAAGCGTAGCCTCATGTACTACATTATCAATATACCGGAAGCTCGTCTGCCAGAGGTGCGTAGCGAGCGGTGGGAAGATAGCGTGCGCCACAGCCGGCTTATAAATCTCCGGTGTCCGAGATATCAGCAGTTCCACCAGCTTCGGCAGTTTCTCCGGCATCGCTGGCGGTTCGGGATAATCCTCCTCGGAACTATTAACTGTTAACTGTAAACTATTAACTTGCTCAGCCCTTTCAACTTTTAACTGTAAACTATTAACTTGCCGGCTGGCCTGTTCTGCGGTGGCATTGATGCGGATAACGTCTCTCGACATCGGCTTGCAGCTGTCACCATATTTCGCATAGAAATCATGGATAAGCTGGTGGCAATCAGGCTCCCGATAATAGCTCGGCATCTTCTCAGCCACCACCTTCATCAGTTCATCTTCGCTCATCATACGTGAGGCTCCAGCACTCATGATGGCGAGCAGCGAAGAGTGTCGTGAACCGACGGTATCAATCGCCATTCCCTTCAGTCCCGCTGATTCCTGAAACAGATCAAAGGCTATCAGATTCTTCTCACTGGCCTCTCCCAGTTCACCAGAGCCATAATTGCCTCCAGGATTCCCGAAATGAGAATCATCAGCATGATTGCTATTACCAGATTGGGCAGGCTGAACAGCAGTGCCAGCAGGAGCAGCATAATCGCCACGATTGCCCGAAAGTCTATTGTTTTGAACGTTGTCATTACTATTGCTATTAACTGTAAACTGTAAACTATTAACTTTTGCATCTCCCCTTCCGTCAACCGTCAGTCCACGGTCGAGAAACGCCTGCCTGCGCTTCATAATCTCTTCATTACTCAGCACTGCGCACCACATTTTAGACCGGTAGATTTCCGAGTCCTTATCCGTCAGGAAAATCATTCTTTCAGGTGTGATGCAGCTCTCATCATAAGGCACGCCCAGTGCCTCACAATACGCCTTCTGCGTCTCCTCGATGGTCATCCCCACCGGCATTCTAATCCCGATATGCAGTTTTTTGCGAGCGCTATAACAGAGATGCAGCAACGAGCCGTTCCATATCCCCGAAGAGCAGTTCAGCTCGCGTGCCTTCTCAATCGCCTTCTCCACATACTCCTTATCATCCACATCGATAATCGTCTGGAAGAGAAAGCTTTCCGGCAAGGCATTCTCCTGTCTGCGCACATTGTTCCTGAACATGCCGTAGTGCGGACAGAAGAAAGGCAGCTCGCTCTTGAGCCTTTCCTGCGCCTTCTTCACCGCCTGCGCATCATTCAAATCCACTCCGTCAATCGGCAATTCACCCCGAATCTGCTGAATCATCTTTTTAACGGCAGCCGATTCAATCACCTTATCATAAGTATCCATGCGATAGGAAAACACTTTCCCTTTATTACCCTTGCGATAAGGATTAATTGCCACTACATGTACTATCTCCATTTTACCTCCATCTTTTTATTAATCGAACACTTCGCTATTAATCATGATATACCCTGAGCCATAACTTACATTGATAGGCAGAATCAGCGAGTTATCAGAAATCTCCTGAACCCCGTTCGCCTCGAAGAGCGAAGCATTCTCAGCATCATTCAGTCTGCTCTTGACAAAGCCTATTACCCATTTTGCCGCAATCTTCTCGGCAGCAACACGCCTGTCTACGAGGTCCTTCACCAGCTGTTCATCGCAGAAATTGATATCCGCATTCACGTTCTCAGCCTCCGCTTCCTCCTTTCCCATTTCCTGGTTCTCGAAGAAGAGGTTATACTTGATTTTCATATTCTTCATCATTACGATGTTCAGATTTTTCAGTTCCCCCTCCGAGTCAGCAATCGTCTCATAGAGTTTCTGTACCGACTTCTTGAAGATGTTTTTCACGTCCATCAGGCAGTAATAGATTTTCCCGTCAATCACCACCACCCTCAGTTTTCCGTACTGCGGATGAGTAAAATAAAAAGGTTTCATTGCTTTCATTTTCAATATTCCTTTTTTTAAAAGTTGGGCGCTCCCACAACGGTTGATGTGCCTATACACAAAAGCCCCCGAAACCCAGACCATATCGGTTCTGAATTCCGGGGGCAAATGTACGGCGATTCTGCGACAAAAAACTAGTACGTACCAGTACTGTCGTACTAGTACTACTTGCAAAAAACGGTCATTTAACCTATATATTTATTGATTTTATCTCCAAATTCACCCATAGAAGGCATTGAGATAGCTTCATTGTAGCGCGTTCTGAGCACAGCAGGGTTCATATCCCATAACTGTGAGAATACTTTCCATAGCTTGGTAATATGCAGTTTGATGGATAACTTATAGGCAAGATAACCCTTCTGGTAGCCAGAAAGATTGACAGGCTGGAAGTTTTCATCCAAAATCCCATACTCATACAAACTCTTCAGAATCTGTTGTGCTTTTTCTCCTTTCAATTCTTTAGGAATATTACGTTTATGAGGTAAGAATAACTTGGTTATGCCAGATGCTTTCTTTTTATTCCCTTTGTCCTCTTCATCATCATCTTCAAAGTCAGCTTCCGTCACATCGGAATCAGAAAAATCATCTCCCTTATACCTCTCTCTTGCGGCATCATGCGAAGGATTGAAGTTCACGACATTGCCAAGATTCACACCTCCCACATGAATATCGCCATTAAAATTTAGTATGCAACTGACTTTCATGATTCAAAAAGACTTATAAGGTTATCAACACTTGTAGTACCCTCAAATACGCGAACGCCTTTCAGGTTAACTACGATATCAACACTCATACTGATGATTCCCAACACAGCCAGGGCAATCTTCAGTTTTACGATAAGTTTAGTCATATATCTTCACCTTTTAAGATAGACTAAATTTACTTCCTCAATCTTGGAAGAAGAGGTGGCCCCTGAAAGTTTTCCAGGGTGAATCCTTACTTCGGAGACATTGAGCTGCAGAGCAGTATGAGGAATGTCTCCCCCGATTTCATGTTGAATTTTTCATTTTTACTCTGTTTTTAAGTTATTAATTGTTATTGTTTCTCTATAATAGCTGCGCAAGCACTTATGCACGGCTAAATCTCATGATATTTTTTTTATGTTGTTGTTCAATTATTTATTGCGAGGTGAAAAATTGCTTTGCATTTCTTCTACTTTCTCTTTCAACTTGTCAAGTTGTTTCAAGTCTCTCCCTATCGTAGCCCAGTGCCAAAAAGCCTCATTGAAGTTCTTTTCGAACTTATCTTTTTCAAAATTTTTACTCTCCGCAACATGTTTCTTATTCAGCGTATCAATGATAGTATCCCATTGATAAAGGATGCAATAACACCACCGACGCTGCTGGTAAGACTTGAACTTCACTTTTCTTTTCAACACATTTATTACTGTATCATACTTGATATGCGTAATATTAGAGAACTGATATGGAGATAGCAGTTCAGCTCCATCACCTATAAAAGACTTTAGATACAAGATGATGCACTCTTCTTGTATCTCATTGATTCTGTCGTCTAGCTGAGCTAAGTTCTTCAGAATCAACTTTTGTCTATGTTCTGCAATATCCAACATAATGGTGTAAATTTATGCGAATTTACAACTAATTATTTGAATAGCAAAGCCGACTCCCCAGCTACCATGAATAGCCGGATATATTTTTCAAAAACATTAATATTTAAGCTATATTTTACTATAGAATAACAAGAAAAAGGGGAAAAAAGTGAGCAATTTACGTTACTCGCCTTATTCCCCTTACTTTTTATGATTTTACGGTAGGTGCATCGCTCTGCACTATCCTTATTTCATTGCAATCTTGATAGAATCCTTACCCACTTTGGCGATAACCAAAGACTCGGATACAGCATAAGAGGCAGCACCATTCGCTGCAACCGAAGAGCCGAGATACTTGCCGTCAGCAGCGAAGAACTTCACCACCTCGCCATCGTCAAGCCCCGAGAGGGTGCTCTGCGACAAAGCGCATTATGGTCGTAGAAGATGAACACAGGCTTTTCAGCGTTCATCTTCTCCAAACCAGTGGTCTACGATATATGCCTGTATGACCATAACAATCTTGTTTTCTTGTAATTTTCTTGTAAACCTTGCAGTTTTCTTGTAAATCGCCAAAAATATTCCTAACTGTCTATCAATACTTTACAAAAAAGTTCTTGTAAATCATGCAGTTTTCTTGTAAACACCTTTCCTCGAATGAAGTAACAACATACTCCATTCCATCACTACTATTAACTTTTTCTGGAACAACTATATCACCGGAATATTTACTATCAGTTTTAGGCATAAGAGTTGCTGTCTTAGCACCAGTATCCAACAAATAGCGAAGCCCACCAATCACTTCAAATTTGGCTTCTTGTGCCATCGCAGAACTTGCCATCATGAGCATCAGAACTACCAACATAATAAAGCCCTTAAAAGAGCTGCGGGTTCCGCATTTACTTCCCAAGAACCCTTTTCTTAAAGTAAAATTTCTCATAATCTTATCTATTAAATTACACTTTCTATATATATAAGAGGCAAAGCCTCAACTACTATATCATTTTAGAAATATCCTTCCCCTATTTTAGGAATGACTTCAAATTTTGTCTCTTCGGGCAAAGATTCTTCTTTTCTATATTCTCCTTCAAAAGTACAACAATATTTCGAAACATGCAAGAAAATCGGGGAAAAGTTTTAGAAAAAGTTGCTGGCAAAGGGAGAATGTTTATAAGTGCGCGAAAAATATAAGAAAGATGAAATGGTATCCGATTATTCGAATTCTTTTGTATCTTCGCGACATAGAATCAAAAGAAAAGAATTATGAAGAAAGTATCAAATGACATGAGATGGTTCGCTGGCCGAAATTCCGTTATACAATGTTAAATAGCATATTTAGAATGCATATTCTTAAACAAAAAGTTGGCATTTTGGAATAAAATTAGTAATTTTGCAGCAACAGTTCCTGCCACGCCTCTTCTTGAAAGCGTACCACGGCAGGACTTCGTGTTTTATATTATACTGAAGTAATATGCAGTACACAAAACAAGCAATGGATTTTATTGTCAACTTGACATTTTAAAAGAACGCGGGCTGACAATCGAAGATGAAGAAGATGCTATAAAATTTCTTCATTCTGTAAGCTATTTTCGTTTTGCGAACTACCTACAACCGATGGAACTGAATACAGAATCACATAGATTTGCACAAAATAGCAGTTTCACTTGAAATTACCTCCATAATGGTTCCATTTGCCATCCCTGCGGAAAGCCGAGAGCTTTTAAGTCAATTTCGGGAAACCGAATGAACAACCATGTTATTTTGGATTGCATATCATTATTGGGGGATATAACATTAAGAAAGTACTTGATGATGCACAGATCGAAGTAAGCACGCATGGAATCTGTTGGTAGCGTTATCCATTCTCTTTCAGGACTATTTGGAATCGCTGGCTGAATAGCATTCTGTTTGTTCCATACTCTTGAATGATGACCACAGGCATTTCGAGTAACAGCAATAACTGTAAGCCATGACTCAAACACATTGATAGGCAAACCAAAACGTTTAGCTATGCGTTTGCGTATGCGATTTTGTTTGATGTTACGATAAATAGCATTGACATTTCCAATAGTAAGCAACTCGCCTAATATCCACGATGGTGGATATGGCTCAGAATAGGTTCGCTTGAAATGAAGAACAAACTCCTCCTTGGATTTGCTGTATTCCTTGGATATAGCTCGCATTGTTTCATTAAACCTGGAACTATCCAAGAAATAAGAAGAGTCAGTAAGCCAAAAAGGATTGCCCGTCATATCTGCTGTTATCTGCATTACTGCCCGTCTGATAGCAATTTCAATCTTTTCTATCTCATTGAACATGAGTAGTCTCAGTTTCTTATCAAAACGATAAAGCATCATCACTTTCTTGAAGGATGAATCTTCCTTGTATAAATGTGCTGTCTTGGGCATCTTCAACAAAGGATACATATAAGCAGACAATCTGTAATAACCAATATTGTCAAGGTACTGTATGGCTTTGTTCCTATCATAAATCTGTAAACCTCGTGATTCAAGCAAATTAACGAGATTTTCTGAAGATTCAAATCGTTTTGTAAAAGGTATAAGATTTGCCATATTCAAATGTGTATAAATAAAAAACGCCTCGCACGATTTGAGCATTGTTAAGAGGCTTGGCGAGGACTGACGCTGCAAAGATACGAATAATTATTGAAATCACAAAATTTTTCCGCAAGAAAAATCTCGCAAAAGTGAATATTTATGTTTAATAGTATAAAAACGAGCTGTAAAACCATGTTCTGCTTACAAAACAAGAAAGAAGAAATGGGAATTACCATTCAAAAAAGAGTTTGACGCACCAATTCCTGGGCATCAACCTCTTTATATTTTAGAATCTACGAAGTTTATTTTACGGCAATCTTGATAGAATCCTTACCCACCTTGGCGATAACCAAAGACTCGGAAACAGCATAAGAGGGTGTAACTTAATATACTACCCACTCATTAATTTAGTGTAAACTTGCATTTAGGAAAGTTCGAACACCCATAAAAAGAGCCATATGACGAATACCCCATAAGGTGACACTACAATATGGTCAATTTGAGTTGAGCGTCCATTACTCTCAAACAACAAATTGTTGAATATAGTGTATTCGTCTGACAGCTGCAACATTTTCTTATGCACCAACCTTTCGGAATATTTACCTTTCCAAATTGGCATCTTCAATTTTAAGAAGATTACCAACGCAAGAAATACTACCAAACAAACTATACCCATATTTTACCAAACCTAACATATTTGTTTAATCCATTTTATGTACTTAAGAGAAGCTTCGCATAAGTTCTGTAAACTAAAGCAACATACTACCCATACACCCTGTTTTAGGGTGTATGGGTAAGTGCAAATGATGCGGCATTCCGGATAATGCTGGTATCCAATTCTACCTGTCCAAGGAAACTTCATCTGCAACAGATGCAGCCACGGAGATCATTCGTTTCTCCAGGCAGTTCCTTATCCTTTCAGCTGCTGTAACTGGCTCTCCGACAATCCTGTTATTTCCATCACCGTGGCAGCATCCATGCCATTCGCCAGCATCTTTCTGGCAATCTCAAGGTTTCGCTTCTCCATGCCCTTTTTCATTCCTTCAGCCAGGCCCTCTTCTTTACCTTCTCGCTTGGCGGTATCAATCGAATTCTTGATATCACGATATGCCATCTTGCTGGCTTCATACTCCCGCTGCTCCTGCGGAGTGAATTTTGCAATCTCGGCTTCTTCGAAGAGGCGATCGAAGACCTTGTCGCATAACGCCTTAGGGCGCTGAGTAAGCTTGTAGAGGTTCTTCAGGGCATAGAGCCACTTGTCGTAGAGCGTTTCCAACTCATCAAGCGACTTGTTGAACTTGGCGATTTCCACGTAGATAAATTCCAGCTTATCGTAGAAAATCTTGTGCGTGGCAGTATCGCACAACTGCACATGATGGCGGATTTCTTCCTTATTGAAGGCTTCCTCGTTCATGTTAAAGTTGAGCAGAGCAATTGTGTAAACATGGTTGAGCTTGAAGTCCCATTCACTACCCTTAGGAGCCTGCTCACGAATCGGAAAAGTGGAATAGAACAGGGCACGGTCCTTGAAGTATGTCTGGTATGCATTCTGCATTTCCACGATAAACTTCTCGCCGTTTTCTCCTTCGCAATATACGTCAAAGATGGCCTTGCGGTCGGTATAGATGTCGCCCACGTTCTCCGGATTCAGATACTTCACGTCCTTAACAACCTGTCTTCCATTGAACAAGCTGTTGAGGAAACAGATCAGCAAATCCTTGTTGGGAGCTGATCCAAAAATTCGCTTGAAACCGAAATCGGTCAGCAAACTGATATATCTTTCTTCTACCTGCTTCATAATCCGTAGATATTATTGTTTCGTTTATGTGAGCAAATTTACGACTTTATTTTGAAACACGCAAGGAATTCATAGAAAAGTTTTAGAAAAAGTTATCAGATAGTATTGGGGATAGCAAAATCTTTACTTTTTTACTTTTTTACCTTTAAAAATCCCAGAAAAAGCTTGCAGATATGAAAATAAAACCGTAACTTTGCGCTATAGAATTTTAAAACAGATGGTTATGAAGTACTTAGATCCTAAGGCAGACCTTACGTTCAAGAAGATATTCGGCAATCATCCCGACCGATTGAAAAAACTTCTGAATACCCTTCAGTCACTTAATGAAGATGAACTGATACAACAGCAACAATATCTGCCGACAACAGAAGAACTGGAGATTTCCGGCTTTACAGATGCCGAACTCAGAGCCTACGACAAGTTTTGGGATTCGGTAAGTGTTGAAAGAACCCTCCTGGATGACAGGTACCAGAAAGGAATGGAAGAAGGTATGGAAAAAGGCAGAGCTGAAGGCATAGAAAAAGGCAGAGCTGAAGGCATAGAAGAAGGCATGTCCCAGCGAAGCCTTGAAATTGCCAGGAAGATGCTGGCAAAGGGTATGGATGAAGCGTCTATCATGGATATGACGGGGCTGACGGCAGAGGAGATAAAGCTGCTGAAAGCGGAGATGTAGATTACGAATATCTCCATATAATCAAGGGTCTATACGCCACCTGTTCATCGTGGCATATAGACCCTTGTCGTTTCACCGTGAGGTGCAATGTGTACCAAACCTGTTAATTATAAGTAATTCAAGTTTCGCATATAAGCCCCACACGCCCTGGGCTAAGAGCTTTTGGGCCTTCAGTCCGTACTTAAACCACTGCGATAATGACTCAGTTCCTCAGAACTCAGTTCCTCAGTTTTGTTCTAGGGGGTATACTTGATGGTTACAAATTATAAGTAACTATATTTTATTATATATATAATATATATTATATATATAATAAGCTTCTAAATAAAGATAAAAGTGAAGGGTTAGAGAAAAACTGAGGAACTGAGTTCTGAGGAACTGAGGGAGATTTCTTATGCCATTTTGTATCTTTCTATTTTATTGTAAACAAAGTATTTAAGTGCGCAACTCTATGTTTTCCTCTCTGAAAAAGTATGAGTTGCGGGGCGCAAAACGGCAAGTTAGATTGTTTAACAGGTTTCGGATTGAAAGTGTGCTGAAAATCGCGCCTTATCACACGCTGAAATTTGGTGGCATCGGGAAATTGCTGTATCTTTGCATCGTGATTCAAGAAAGGCTGCACTCGACAAAGCGCAACCCTCAAAGTTAACAATTAACAATTTATTAACCCTTTAAAAATTTAAGATTATGGAACAGAAAGGAACATTGAAATATCGCAAAGTACAGCGCACACCGCAGACTGGTGAAAACGCAGGTAAGAAGAAGTGGTATGCTACTTCGGTAACCGACCGCGAAGTGGACTTCGAGGGATTCGTATCGCATATCTCTGACCACGGCTCGCCTTACTCTCGTGGTACTATCCACGGTGTGCTGATGGATGCACTCGACCATCTGCAGGAGCTGATTCTCGACGGCAAGAGCGTGCGTCTCTCTGACCTCGGACTGTTCTCCATCGGTATGAGCTCCAAGGCGGAGGACACCAAGGAGAAGGTGACAGCTGCCAGCGTGGAGGGCGTGCACCTGATTGTGAGAAACACGAAGAGCTGGAGCAATACTGAACTGCGCAAGAAGTGCAAGATTCAGGAGTACGGCGGCTATATCGGCACCGACGGAGAGGGCACCACAGGCGGTGGTACTACCGGTGGCGGCACTGAACAAGGCGGCGGCTCTGGCACCAGCCAAGGCGGCGGTACGCAGGGCGGCGGCGACGGGCTTGAATAAAGCCCTCGCCTGAGGGCGGCAAGTAGAAAGCTAGCGTATCCCCCTCGCCAAGTTAATATTAACATATAACACTTAACATTAAAAATAATAATAAAGATGATGAAAGCAAATACCTGGAAAACGATTTTGCAGATTGCAATCTCCTTCCTCACAGCCATCGCTACTACGCTCGGAGTTACCAGCTGTAGCGTGTAAAAAAAGATGTTTTTAAATTCTGATTCGACATAGCAAAGCCCCCGGTGCATCACGCATCGGGGGCTTTTTTTACTTTTTTACCTTTAAAAGCCTTTTTCCTTAAAAACTCCTTAAACTTTGCTTCTCTCTGCAATATTTTTAGTAACTTTGCACCCAAAAGTTAGTATAGAATATGAAAATAGGAATTATCGTTGCGATGGACAAGGAGTTCGCGCAACTCAAAACATTATTGACCGAATCGCAGGTTGAGAGAAAAAACTATAAGGACTTCGTTATCGGAAAGATAGGCAATAACGAGGTGGTGATGCAACAATGCGGCATCGGTAAGGTGAACAGTACCATAGGTGCCGTGGAAATGATTGACAACTATCACCCTGACCTCGTCATCTCTTCAGGCGTGGCTGGAGGCGCTGATATCAACCTCAACGTGACTGAGGTGGTGGTGGCAACCAACTGCGTTTACCACGATGCCTACTGCGGCGAGGAATGCGAATTCGGACAGATTCTAGGCATGCCTGCTTTCTTCAAAACACCTAAGGAATATGTGGAGAAGGCACTCGCCATCAACAACCTGCCGGGCAACAGGCACCCGAAGATCCACGCCGGACAGATTGTGAGCGGCGAATGGTTTGTAGACAGCAAGGAGAAGATGCGCTCTATCCTGGAACACTTCCCTCAGGCGATGGCGGTGGATATGGAGAGCTGCTCTATCGCCCAGACCTGCCACATCTACAAGACGCCTTTCATCTCCTTCCGCATCATCAGCGATGTACCGCTGAAAGATACCAAGGCACAGCAGTATTTCGACTTCTGGGCTAAAATGGCTGAAGGCTCTTTCAATGTTACCAAGGCTTTCCTCGAAAGTCTGTAAACTGTAAATTATTAATTATCAAGATGAATAAGATTCCAAGTTTTACAATCAATCACAATAAGCTGCTCCGCGGCATCTACGTGAGCCGTAAGGACGAAGTAGGCGGAGAAGTCATCACAACATTCGATATCCGCATGAAGGTGCCTAACCAGGAGCCTTGTCTGCACAACGGTGCCATCCATACCATCGAACACCTGGCTGCCACCTATCTGCGCAACGACGAGGAGTGGAAGGACCGCATTATCTACTGGGGACCGATGGGATGCCTCACGGGCAACTATCTCCTTATCAAGGGCGACCTGGAGAGCAAGGACATCGTGGGACTGATGAAGCGCACCTTTAAGTTTATCGCCGATTTCGAGGGCGAGATTCCGGGACAGGCGGCAAAGGACTGCGGCAACTACCTGCTCCACGACCTGCCTATGGCGAAATATGAAGCCAGAAAATATCTGGATGAGGTGCTCTGCTGCATCAGGGAAGAAAACCTCATCTACCCTACCCAGGATTAGAAACAAAAAATATGGCAAGCTTACCACTTAAGCTTGCCATATTTTTCTTTATACCAAAGTTGCCAGCCATTGACCAGATTCTGCCATACTACATAGGCACCCGGTGCTACGGCAGCAAGAGGATTCAGGAAGGTGAGGGTGAGCCAGATGCCCACTACCGTATTCTTCTGTCCCAACGCCTGACCGGCACTGATACTCGCACCGAAATGCCTGCCTACCGCCTTGCCGATGGCAAACTGGAGAAGACATACCAGCAGCGGTACAAAGAGCAGCAGAAGCATCGTTACGCCCGATACCTCGGCATGGAGCATGTTGCGAACCGTTTCGCCCATCAGTATCGTGAGGTTGAAACACCACATATAAAAGCCCAAATCCTTTACATTCTTCACCTTACCCACCCATTTTGGCAGGAACCTGCGGCTCAGCAAGGCAAGCAGCAGAGGCACCACCAGCACGGTAGTGACATTGCGGAACACCATCGCACTCATCATGAGGAACGATACGTCTGCCCCTTTCTCTACCATCGGGAAAAGACTCGGAATGATGACCATCGTAAAAATGTTGGCGATGACCGTATAGGTGGTCAGCGAACCGATACTGCCGCCCAACTTCTCCGTAACCACAGCCACGGCGGCTGCCGTAGGACAGATGAAGCAGATGAAGGCACCCTCGAGAATCAGTTTGGTGCTGTAATCGGAGCCGAACTCAAAGATAAGCACCACCATCATCAATGACAGCGAGGTACGGATGAGCTGGAGGATGAAATGCCACGCCTTAGGCTTCATCTCCTTGATTTCTATCTTACAGAAAGTAACATAGAGCAGGGAGAACAGCACTACCGGCATCAGACTTACCAACCTCGGACCACAATAATCGCCAATGGGCACCAGGAAGGCCACATTGGCGAATATCAGGTAGCCCAATGCTCCCATAACCAGGGAGCAGGGCAATGAAAACTTTCTAAAAAATCTCCACAAAAACATTTCTGCTTAGTCTTTGTTGCTGCGCTTGCGCTTCAGGTGATCGAGCTCAATCTTGCGCATACGCATGTTCTTTGGAGTTACCTCTACGTACTCGTCCTCACGGATATACTCCAGGCACTCCTCAAGACTCATCACGGTCTTAGGAATGACGCGAGCCTTATCGTCAGAACCGGAAGCACGTACGTTGGTAAGCTGCTTAGCCTTGGTTACGTTGACTACCAGGTCGTTGTCGTGAACATGCTCACCTACAACCTCGCCTCCGTAAACCTCCTCACCCGGATCGATGAAGAACTTACCACGATCCTGCAGCTTATCGATAGCGTAAGCAAAGGCAGTACCGGTTTCGAGCGCAATCATGCTACCGTTAGAACGGCGGCTGATTTCACCCTTGTATGGCTGATACTCCTTGAAGCGGTGAGCCATGATAGCCTCGCCCTGAGAAGCGGTAAGCACGTTGGTACGCAGACCGATGATACCACGTGAAGGGATATCGAACTCGATGTCTACACGCTCGCCCATGTTCAGCATAGAGGTCATATCACCCTTGCGGCGGGTTACCATATCAATCATCTTAGAAGCAAACTCCTCTGGTACGTTGATGGTCAACTCCTCAACAGGCTCGCACTTCACACCGTCAATCTCCTTATAAATAACCTGAGGCTGACCTACCTGGAGCTCATAGCCCTCGCGGCGCATGGTCTCGATGAGTACAGAGAGATGGAGCACACCACGGCCTGATACAATCCACTTATCGGTAGAATCCTCGTAAGGCTGTACGCGGAGAGCGAGGTTCTTCTCGAGCTCCTTGTTCAAGCGCTCCTGGATGTGGCGTGATGTACAGAACTTGCCTTCCTTACCGAAGAATGGTGAATCGTTGATGGTGAAGAGCATGCTCATGGTAGGCTCATCGACAGCGATTGGAGGCAGTGGCTCAGGATTCTCGAAATCGCAGATGGTATCACCAATCTCGAACTTCTCCAAGCCGATAACGGCACAGATATCGCCAGAATCTACATGATCGGTCTTCTTGTGGCCCATACCCTCGAAGGTGTGGAGCTCCTTGATCTTGGTCTTCTCCTGGGTTCCGTCGCGATGGCAGATGGTAACATTCATTCCATCCTTCAATGTACCGCGGTGTACACGACCTACGGCGATACGACCAGTATAAGAGCTGTAATCGAGTGAAGTGATAAGGAGCTGTGGAGTACCCTCGAGCTGCTTAGGAGCTGGGATAACCTCAATAATCTTATCGAGCAGATAATCGATATTGTCTGTTGGATGATTATAGTCCTCGCCCATCCAGCCGTTCTTGGCAGAACCGTAAACTACAGGGAAGTCGAGCTGGTCTTCTGTAGCATCGAGGTCGCACATCAGGTCGAATACCATCTCGTACACCTCTTCAGGGCGACAGTTAGGCTTATCTACCTTATTAACAACAACGATAGGCTTCAGTCCGAGCTGCAATGCCTTCTGGAGCACGAAACGGGTCTGAGGCATCGGACCCTCGAAAGCATCGACGAGGAGGAGGCATCCGTCTGCCATGTTGAGCACGCGCTCAACCTCACCACCGAAGTCAGAGTGTCCAGGAGTATCGAGGATATTAATCTTAGTACCTTTCCAATTGATAGATACATTCTTTGAGAGAATGGTGATACCACGCTCGCGCTCCAAGTCGTTGGAATCGAGCACTTCGCCGCTGTTATCCTGGCCGTCGCGGAACAGCTTACCGGCGAGCATCATCTTGTCGACCAATGTAGTCTTACCATGGTCAACGTGTGCAATAACTGCAATGTTTCTAATGTCTTGCATTTTAATTTTTACCTTAAATACTTAAATTTGGGTGCAAAATTACAAAAAAATCCCGAAATGTTTGCATAATTCGGCAAAAAGTTGTATCTTTGCACCGCATTTTTAATGAAACCACCGTGAGGAAGGTCATCAGATGCACAAAATTAAACATATTCATATTTTATTAAATTAAGTTTTTACAGCTATGTATTTAGACAAAGCAAAAAAAGAAGAGATCTTTAGCAAGTACGGAAAGTCTAACTCTGATACTGGTTCAGCTGAGAGCCAGATAGCATTGTTCTCATACCGTATTGCTCATTTGACGGAACATGTTAAGAAGAACCGTAAAGATTATACTACAACACGTGCGTTGACACAGCTTGTAGGAAAGCGTCGTGCATTGCTCGATTACTTGTATGATCGCGACATCAATCGCTATCGTGCTATCATCAAGGCCCTCGGTCTTCGTAAGTAATCAGCTTAGGCAGACACATTGCTTAACAGAACAGAATCCCATCGTTCGCAAGAGCGGTGGGATTTTTCTTGCATAAAGATTCATTTCTTAGAACAGCACTTTGTAGAACTTGTAACCACAAACCAGCATCATCTATCTGACGCTGGCAACCATCCTGTTGCTCTGCCAGACACCTGATACAGCCGTTTACAAAACTTTTCGCAGATCTAAAAGACTGATGGCAGGCTGAATGAT
>OGIE01001948.1_pt1 | contig 26855 bp, 23 predicted proteins | sample 1571581 | NCBI WGS metagenome assembly OGIE01 (sample SAMEA2582021, study PRJEB24529) | metagenome | biome: Human gut stool | place: China | collected 2011
TGCTGATACTCCCTGCACCTGCAGAAGAAAAGACAATTGGCGGTATCATTATTCCGGATACAGCAAAAGAGAAACCTTTGAAAGGTGAAGTTGTGGCAGTTGGTCACGGTACGAAAGATGAAGAAATGGTATTGAAGACGGGTGACACTGTTTTGTATGGCAAATATGCTGGTACAGAACTGGAAGTTGAAGGTACTAAATATCTCATCATGCGTCAAAGTGACGTACTCGCTGTGTTAGGTTAATATAGTAATTGTAAAATCATAAAATTGTAAATATCATTATGGCAAAAGAAATATTATTCAATATCGATGCCCGCGACCAATTGAAAAAAGGTATCGATACACTGGCAAATGCTGTGAAAGTAACTCTCGGCCCGAAAGGTCGTAACGTGATTATCGAAAAGAAATTCGGTGCTCCTCATATCACGAAAGACGGTGTGACTGTAGCTAAGGAAGTGGAACTGTCTGATGCATACCAAAACACAGGTGCACAGCTGGTGAAAGAAGTGGCATCCAAGACTGGTGACGATGCTGGTGACGGTACTACTACCGCTACTGTATTGGCACAGGCTATTGTGGCTGAAGGTTTGAAGAACGTAACTGCTGGTGCAAGTCCGATGGATATCAAACGTGGTATCGACAAGGCTGTTGCCAAAGTGGTTGAGTCTATTAAGTCACAAGCTGAAAAAGTAGGTGACAATTATGATAAGATTGAGCAGGTTGCTTCTGTTTCTGCCAACAATGATCCGATTATCGGTAAACTGATTGCTGACGCTATGCGGAAAGTTTCTAAGGATGGTGTAATCACTATTGAAGAAGCTAAAGGTACTGACACTACCATTGGTGTAGTAGAAGGTATGCAATTTGACCGTGGGTATCTTTCTGCTTACTTCGTTACCAACACGGAGAAGATGGAATGCGAAATGGAAAAACCGTATATCCTGATTTACGACAAGAAGATTTCTAACCTGAAAGATTTCTTGCCTATTCTGGAACCTGCCGTACAAACTGGTCGTCCTCTGTTGGTAATTGCAGAAGATGTAGATAGCGAAGCTTTGACTACGTTGGTTGTAAACCGTCTGCGTTCTCAGTTGAAGATTTGTGCTGTAAAAGCTCCGGGCTTCGGCGACCGTCGCAAGGAAATGTTGGAAGATATTGCCGTATTGACCGGTGGTGTAGTTATCAGCGAAGAAAAGGGGTTGAAACTGGAACAGGCTACCATCGAAATGTTGGGTACTGCTGACAAGATAACTGTTTCTAAGGATAACACTACTATCGTAAACGGTGCCGGTGACAAACAAAATATCAAGGAACGTTGCGAACAAATTAAGGCTCAGATTGCTGCTACAAAGTCCGATTATGACAAAGAAAAATTGCAGGAACGTCTGGCTAAGTTGTCGGGTGGTGTTGCAGTTCTTTACGTTGGTGCTGCTTCTGAAGTTGAAATGAAAGAGAAGAAAGACCGTGTAGATGATGCTTTGCGTGCAACTCGTGCTGCTATTGAAGAAGGTATCGTACCGGGTGGTGGTGTGGCTTACATCCGTGCGCTTGATGTGCTGGAAGGCTTCAAGGGCGACAACATCGACGAAACTACAGGTGTTGACATCATCAAACGTGCTATCGAAGAGCCGCTGCGTCAGATTGTTGCCAATGCAGGCAAGGAAGGTGCTGTTGTAGTGCAGAAAGTGCGTGAAGGTAAAGGTGACTATGGTTACAATGCTCGTACTGATGTTTATGAAAACTTGCACGCTGCAGGTGTGGTTGACCCTGCCAAGGTGGCCCGCGTAGCTTTGGAAAATGCAGCTTCTATCGCTGGTATGTTCCTGACTACCGAATGTGTAATTGTCGAAAAGAAGGAAGATAAACCTGAAATGCCAATGGGTGCTCCCGGCATGGGCGGCATGGGTGGTATGATGTAATACCTGTTTTCCCTGAATATATAATATACTAAAGACCACAGCATCTCTCTTTTATGAGAGGGCTGTGGTCTTTTTTTCTGTTTATTGGTCAGTATTTTCTCATATTTTCTGTATGTTATTACGAAACTGTTACAATTTTGATTAAAAAAGATATCTTTTGTTTGTTTTCTGTGTTTTATAAATAAAAAGTGATACCTTTAGGGTGAGAATAGATAACCTAAACAAATCACCAATCAATTATTTAACCTTTTTAATGACGAAAAGAGATGAACAAAAGCGACATCGGCCTGAACGCAGGCAAAGTTTGGAGGTTGCTTAGCAATTATGCCAAATGGGACTATGGGACTTTGAAGAGAAAGTCCGGGCTGAAGGACAAAGAACTGGGAGCCGCCTTGGGATGGTTAGCTTGTGAAGACAAGATTGTATTGCACCAGGAGAACGAAGAGCTCTACATTTTTTTGGGCGTGAATGTTTATATCGGGTAACAAACGAAAAAACCGATTGAAAGCTTGAATGAAGGCGAGGATTTCCAAAAATCCTCGCCTCTTTGCTTTTTAGCTAACAGATTATTTTGTTCCTTTGCACATTCTTAGAAAAGTCAATCAATATAATTATGAGAAGTTTTGCTTCAGACAACAATTCCGGTGTGCATCCATTAGTGATGGAAGCTTTGAACCGGGCAAACCAAAATCATGCGGTAGGTTATGGTGACGACCCTTGGACAGAGGAAGCTGTTCGTAAAATAAAAGAGACATTTACTCCTGATTGTGAACCGTTGTTCGTTTTCAATGGAACGGGCAGTAATGCCGTAGCTTTGCAGTTGGCAACGCGCCCTTACAATTTAATCCTTTGTGCGGAGACAGCACATATATATGTGGACGAATGTGGTGCGCCTGCACGCATGACAGGATGCCAGATACGAACCATTGCAACCTCTGATGGCAAACTTACCCCTGAACTGGTGCGCCCATATCTGAAGAATTTTGGTGAACAACATCATTCCCAACCGGGAGCAATTTATATTTCTCAATGCTCGGAATTGGGCACTATATATACTTCGGAAGAACTGAAAGCTTTGACTACCCTGGCGCATGAATATAGAATGTACGTGCATATGGACGGAGCACGCCTGGCCAATGCTTGTGTGGCTTTGAATCTTAGTTTTAAGGAACTGACAGCAGATTGTGGCATTGATATTCTTAGTTTCGGCGGAACGAAGAACGGGTTGATGCTGGGCGAAAGCGTGATTATTTTCAATCCAGATTTAAAGAAGGAAGCACTTTACGTGCGGAAACAATCGGCACAACTGGCCTCCAAGTTGCGATACCTTTCCTGTCAGTTCACGGCATATCTGACGAATGAACTCTGGAAGAAAAATGCGACGCATGCCAATGAGATGGCGCAGAAACTGTACGAAGGTCTGAAAGCATTGCCCGGAATACATTTCACTCAAAAGATGGAGAGCAATCAGTTGTTCCTGACTATGCCTCGCCCGGCAATTGATAAACTGATGAAATCTTATTTCTTTTACTTTTGGAATGAAGCGGAAAATGAAATTCGCTTCGTGACTTCTTTTGATACGACGGAAGAGGATATTCAATCCTTGTTGCAGGCGGTGAAAGAGGCTTTATAATATAGTAAAGATACCCTTTGGCAATAAGTAAAAAGCCCCGGACCTTCGCAGGCATGGAGCTTTGGTCTGAAACTTTCTCCCTTGGGGCTGGGAGAAAGTTTACTGAAAACAAACCGATTGAATATTTACCTTAAATACCTTTGCATGATAACCTTTAACTAACCTTTTCTTATAATAACTATGTGTATGGATTACATCCCCACCGCTTCGAGAACTGGTACAAAAGTATAGCCTTTCCGTTTCAGCGTCTTAATCATTTTATCCAGATATCCGTTGTAGAATTTGTCCGTGCGGCGGTCATCCGTACCAAAATGTATCAGCATCAGATGTCCGTTCAGACCTTCCTTTTTCTCTACTTCCATAACCTTGTCATAGATGAATTTACTGCTCCGGTATTTCTGTCCCATGTCCGGGGTAGTGTAATCAGCATTGGTCATGGTGCCGGGGGTGTAGTTGATAACCTGGATACCCATATTTTTTGCCCATGCGGCAATTTCTTTATTATAATATTCGTAGGGTGGGATATAGACGGGAACGTCTTTATACTCGATGCCTGCTTTGCGCAGAACTTCGTAACTTTTCAGCATATCCTGTTCAAACTCCTCACGAGTCACTAACAGTGAGTCGCGGTTTTCCCACGGCATATACAATAAATGTCCATAACTATGGCTGCCTACTAAGTGCCCTTCTTTGCGTAGGCGCTTTACTACATCAGGATAAAGCTCATAAAATTCACCAGTGAAGAAGAAACCACCTTTAATGCCATGCTTTTTCAATGTACTGATGATGGCATCTGCACCGTCAGCCTTATCGGCAGCAGTGAAGACGAGTGTTATCTGTTTCTTTGATGGGTCGGTACGGATAATGCCTCCGTTTACATATACATTCTTATCGCCCTGGATACCTGCTTGCTTCATTCCATCTTTTTGCATGGCAGAGAGATAATAAGTGAGACAAGCTGTTCCGTCCATAGTCGGTTCATTCGTGGAATAATCGTGGATGGCGTCATGATAAACCATCAGGTCGGGCTGGAAGCGTTCGTAATCCTGACCGGGAGTGCCGGGGATACCTGTCATGTTCACTCCACGCAGGCTTTCGAAAATGGTACGGTAAACCGGGCCGTCCACTACACCGCCTGTAGTATTTCCTACACCTGCATTGAGTAATGAAGAGTGCGGCTGCGAGGGATAATCTCCATAAAGAGGAAGTTCCACAATCATACTAGTGCCCCAGGGATTGCAACCGAATAACCAATCGAGCATGGCGGCTTCCATTTCTTTGTAAGTTTCGTCGCCTGTTGTTTCGCGATACAGACGGCATTGCGTCAGCATGGCGGTGGTCAGATTGTTGGAACACCAAGTATAGGGGATGCCGTGCATGAAGGGACTTTCGACAGCTTTTTCATAAGTACGGACGATGCCTGCACGCATGTTACGGATAAATTCTTTACTGAGACGGTCGTTGTTTACGGTTGCCAGGTGGTAGTGTCCCATGTTCATGAATGGATACCATTGATAATGGCGCGCACTGTCGGCACCCATCCACGGAGTGACGGGTTCTCGGCGTCCGTATTCAACGGCTTGTTCCAGGTATTTTAAGTCTCCGGTGCTTTTGAAAAGTTCCATGGCACCGAGTTCCATATCATCTACCCAGTTATCTTCTTCATAGATATAGGGTGACTTGACGGATGCTGTCTGACAGGCGCCCGGTTTCTTTACACCTTCCTGATAGGCTGCATCAGCCTTCGCACCGATTTCAGCAGCAAATTCAGGATAAAAATCTTTCAAGAGGCGCGCGCCGAGGGCGAAGCAGGAAGCAAATTTGCCTGCTGTGCTGGCTACACCGGTAGTGGCATTCATAAATTGACCACGCACCTGGGGCTCGCCGCTACAGAAATAAACGGGGCGTCCCTTACCCGGTCCGTAACCGTAATCCACCTCATCTTTGTTGGGCAGGCGCATGCCGGCATGGTCACGGTCGTCAGCAATCTGGTTGTACAATTCGCCGGGAGCCGGATTCATGCGGTTCAGCCAGTCGAGGCCCCACTTTATTTCGTCTACGATGTCAGGAATACCGTTGGCGCCGGGAAGTCCGGCTGCATCGTAGAAGTCACCGAAAGATTCCGGATTTTCCTGATAGGCAAACATCATCTGGTAGATGGTATTTGCGGAAGTAGTGGTGTATTGCAGGTAATCGGTAGCATCGTGCCAGCCACCGCGGACGTCGATGTGCTGTCCTGTCTTGGTGGGGTGATACAGGATATAGCCGTCATGCACATGGCAACTGTCTTTCAGGAAAGGGTTGTAGCCGCAACGCTGCTGGCGCATGTAGTTCAGCAGGAAGTCGGCGGTGCCGTTGTACACGTGGTTGTTGATAGGGAAATTGGGAGAAACGGCTTTGCCTGCTTTTAAATAGTAAGTTCCCGGTTGATTGAAGTCGCTGAAATTCAGACGATAGGTACTTTTCATGAGGCCCATCTTTCCGGTTGCCTTGGTGGAGGTGAAAGTGCGGACAGTTTGTCCGGTGAAAGCATCTACCAGTGCATACTCTTGTATGTCAGCTGGTTCTTCGCTCATGAACACTGCCACTTTTACAGCTTGCGGCAAGTAGCCAAGTTGGTTAATACGTATCCATGCATCTGCTTTTACTTGCAGAGCGATGAAGGTGAGTGCTACCGTAAGTAGCCAATGGTTACTTTTCATAATAAGTCAATATATTAAGGTTGGGGGAAATCTGCTCTCTGTAACTGCATTATTCAAATACAAATAAAGTGTTTTCTGCTTATTTTAGGAACTTTTAGTAGAAATAATTAATTGATGTTATGCGTCGTTTACATTCTTTTGAATTTTAAGTAGTGTTAATGAGGATAGTATGAAAGGGGTAATTTATTGTGTATCTTCATGTTGTAGTTTGTAATACTTCTTTTTAATTTTCGTTTACGTATTTTAGTATTCAAAAAGTGGGCTTGGTGCGTTATTTGTGATAGGGTATATAAGAAAAAACTAAAATTATAGACTATGGCTTATATAGATTATTATCAAGTCCTTGGGGTGGACAAGAAGGCAAGTCAGGATGATATAAAGAAAGCGTTCCGCAAGTTGGCACGCAAGTATCATCCCGACCTGAACCCGAACGACTCTACTGCCAAGGATAAGTTTCAGGCAATTAATGAAGCGAACGAAGTGCTGAGCGATCCTGAAAAGCGTAAGAAGTACGATGAGTACGGTGAGCACTGGAAGCATGCCGATGAGTTTGAAGCTCAGAAGCGAGCCCGACAGGAGGCGGGTGCCGGTGGTTTCGGTGGTTTTGGAGGTGGCGGTTTCGGAGGTTCGGGCGCAGGATATGGCTCGGACGGCAACGGTAGTTACTGGTATTCGTCCGACGGACAAGAGTTCTCCGGAAGTGCCGGTGGCGGTTTCTCTGACTTTTTCGAGTCCATGTTCGGACATCGGGGACGTAGTGGAGGCGCTAATGCCGGTTTCCGTGGGCAGGATTATCATGCAGACTTAAACCTGTCTCTCCGCGATGCGGCACAAACCCACAAACAGGTTCTGACCGTGAACGGAAAGAATGTGCGTATCACCATTCCTGCCGGAGTGGCAAACGGACAAGTTATCAAGTTGAAAGGTTACGGTGGCGAAGGTGTGAACGGCGGGCCTGCCGGTGACTTGTATATCACGTTTGTGATTGCGGATGACCCGGTGTTCAAACGTCTGGGTGATGACTTGTACGTGGATGTCCCCATCAATCTTTATACCGCTCTTTTGGGAGGTGACCAGTTGGTGGACACTTTGAACGGACAGGTGAAACTGAAAGTGAAACCTGAAACCCAGAATGGCACGAAAGCCCGTCTGAAAGGTAAGGGATTCCCTGTATATAAGAAAGAAGGACAGTTCGGTGACCTCATTGTGACTTATTCCGTGAAACTACCGACGAACTTGACGGAAGAACAGAAAGAGTTGTTCCGTAAACTTCAAAGTATGAACTAAAAGGAGGTAGCACCATGCAGAACGAATTAATCATAGTCAGCGAATATTGTCGCAAATGCCACATCGAACCGTCATTTATTGACTTGTTGCAGGAAGGTGGGTTGATAGATGTAACGACCGAAGACGGTGAACGCTATCTGACGTTCACCCAACTGCCGGACGTGGAACGTTACAGCCGCATGTATTATGACTTATCCATCAATATGGAAGGAATCGATGCCATTCATCATCTGTTGCAGCGTATGGAAGAGATGCAACGGGAACTTCATGAGTTGCGTAGCCAGTTGAGGCTTTTCAGATGATATCTGAAAAGAATATTCTTTTACGAAAAGCAAATATCCAACCCAGGTCGTATATTTAGGGTAGTTCAGTCGTATACTTAGGGTACCTCAGTCATATACTGAGATATCCTAAGTATACGACTGAGATAGCCCCTATTTATATGCGCTCATAATCAAATTGTTACATTTTGTTGTTTAGTTGGTAATAAATTTAGGCAAATAGACAAAAACACTTCACTCATTTCGGAGCAGTAATGAATTTAATTCTATTGAAATGCCGATTTTTTATATAAGCATCTTCTTTCCGAAGAAGAAAGGAGAGAGGTGTGCTTTATCCAGACAGAATGCTATGAGAATGCTACCGTACAGGGTGGTGGCTGTGGCGGTGCAGAGAAAGCATATTCCTGTCGGGTCGAACGAAAAGAAAGGCAGAAAGAGTTTGGACAGTGCGGTAAAGACAGGGGAGAAAAGAAGAATAGGCAATGTGTTCTTTCCGATAAACAGGGAAGCCTGTTTCACTGTATGGGGAAGATGTTTGTAGATGTACAGCGAGAAGCTGATGACCAGTCCGGTGATTAATATTCCTCCTAAAGTGCCTCTGTTCAGATTCTCCGGCTGACTGCACAGAAAGATCAGAGGGATAATGGCAAGAAAAGAAGAGGGAAAACAAGACAGGAACGAACGTTTGCCTAGATGGATAGCGGTGCCTGCCATGAAATAGAAAGCATTGGCAAATGTCAGCAAATGAAAGACGTAGGAGAAAAGTAGAAGAAGACCGCCTGTTACCAACAGACGGATAAATGGAGTTGCCCGGAAATAAGTATGTACGAAATAATGGGTTGTACCACATAATATGAATGTGTGTAGATACCAGTAAGGCCCAATGGGATCAAGCAGCACTTTGCTGAATAGAACTGAGGCGCTGATTTCTTTTATCCCGTCCCAAACGGGAAACAGCGTAGACATGCAGGCATAACTGATTTCCATAATGGCGTATGGAATGAATATCCATGCCATCGCTTTCAGAAAAACTTTCGGCTTTTTATGCACATTAATCAGATAACCCGAAATCAACAGAAAGGCGGGCATATGGAAAGTATATACGATGCTTTTGACGTACGGATACTTACCTCCTATATAGCTCAGGTGGAAAATGACCATAAGTATGATAAACAGGCATTTCAGATAGTCCAGCTCCTGGATACGGTTCCTCATAATTGTATCAGATAAAAGCATGAGGTACAGAAATAATTGCGAAGATGGGGTATCGAACTGATGAGGCGTGGCAACTTACGCGGTTTAAGGTGAAATTTCTGTTCGTAATGCGGATTGATAAACCAGAATTGTTTGTGAAGAATTCGATAGCGGGAGGTGTAGAGAAGTTTCTCGAATAGTTCGATACTTGTCCGGCATTCCCGTATGTCGAGAAGTTCCTCGATGCGTGCCTGGCTTTCGCCGAAGCGGTGCAGTAAACCACTGTAGGCACCTGCGGGTAATAAATGGATGAAAGGCAGACGTGAAACACACCTGTTCCGGCAAATCTGCTGATGCCCGCCAAAAGGCATTTGCCAGGCGGGAAAGCTGATGAAGAGGATTCCACCGGGAGCGAGGAAACACTTGATATGCTCCAGAAAGCGTTGTTTTCCGGAGATGTGCTCTATGACATCGTGAATCAGTACGATGTCGAACGCTTCTTCCAAATGTGTAATTTGAAAAATATCCGAAGCAATGAAAGTGGCGGGTATTCCTTCTTCCTGGAAGAATTGGCGGGCTTGCCGAATGCGATTTTCGGATAAATCAATCCCTGTAACCCGACAGCCGAGGCAGGCAAAGGGTAGCAGGTTTCCTCCTTCGCCACAACCGATTTCAAGAATCCGGCTTTGGGGAGTGACGGAGGTGAATCGGCGAATGTAGGGAAGGAAATGAAGTTCACTGGTCGCTGCCAGTTCCTGAAAGTAGGTCTTTCTGTTTTCGTGTCTTTGTTGCATACGTTTAGTTATTGTTTTGATGCAACAAAGTTAAGCTTGTACGAGCAGGGAAAGAAAAAAAACGGATGACATTCGGAAAATGTAATCTGTTGTAAATGAGTGAAATGTTGTAATGAGTTATGACATTTTACTCTTCTTCCGTCTCTTCTGTTTCCATTTTTAGCTTCAATCGGCGTTTGCGTTGGGCAACGATGCTGGTGTCGGTGTTGCCGAAGCAGAGGGCAATGGCAAAAGTGCTTAATCCGGCAGAAGCGAGGCAGGAATAAAGCAAATCTGCTTCCGTCAGTTTGGGGTATTGACTTTGCAGTTGGCTGATGTAATCTCCATAGATTTCGAAGATGACTTGTTTCAACTCGACCTGTTCCTTTTCGGTCATCACTTTGATGTTCTTCTTCTCCTTGCTGTTTTGGGCGGCAAGAGTGTCAAGACGGCGGGAAATGGGAGTGCGACGGAAGGAAACGCTGCGCAACTGGCTGATTTGTTCTTCCATTTGTTGAAGCATGTGCTCTTTCTCGTGGCTTTCGGAGTATAGGTTCCCTTTTAGCAAAGTTATTTTCTCGCGGAGATTTTTCAGTTCGTTCTCGTATTCCAGCCGGATGATACGTCTCCGTTTCCGGAGAGTTTGCACGATAAGCAGGAAGATGAAGGCGGCGGTTACGAACACTAAAATGCCTAAGCCGATGTAGAAATGCTGTTTCTCTTTTACCATGCGCACTTTCATTTCGGCTTCGTGCCGGTAAGACAGTTTTTCCAGTTCGGTGGTTTTCTGTTGGGCGTAGATGGTGTCTGCACTCATGGTGTAGGCAAGCAGGTGTTCGTAGGCTTTCTGATGGTTGTCGAGGTGTGATTCCAATTGGGCACTATAAAAGTAAGCCGGCAGCCGTGCATCCATTTCCGGGCAGGCTATTCCTTTCTTATAATAGTAACGGGCGGAGTCTGCGTCGCCTTTCATGCGGTATACCTCACCCAGAACGGCATATTGTTTTGATGGAGATTGGCCTGCGGGGGTATAGCGGATGGCAAGCTGTATGTAGTGGGCTACCGAGTCCCATTGTCTCAGACGCTGGTGTACGTATTCAAAGTGGCTGTACAGTTCGTAGAGCATGGCGGAGTCGTTTACGGCATGTGCCAGACGCAGGGCTTTTCTTTGTAGCCGTTCTCCGTTTAAGGAGTCCTGCATGTGGTTCAGGGCACTCCCCATACAGTTGAGCCGGTTGCTCATGGCGGCGGTATCTTTCAGGATAGAGTCGCAAATGTAGGCCTGATGAAGCATATCATATGCTTTGTCGAATACGCGGTCCCACAGATACATTACTCCTAAATTGTAACATATTACGGATCGTTTGCTCAAGTCTTCCACCTCCGGAAGCACCTGGTAGTAGATTGCCATGGCTTTTTCCGGTTGCTTGTTCTTTTGCAGTTCGATGGCTTCATTGATGCGGTCATCTATACTCTTTTGGGGACGCAGACCACACGAGATGAGGCATGATAATAATAGTAGAATAGTAAACAGCTTCATAAGACTGTGTATTAAAGTATGCTTGCCTTTATTGCTGGCAGCATGGACAATAGTAGACACTGCCGCCCAGATAGGCTTCTTTTATGATTCGTGAACCGCATTGCGGACAGGGCTTCGTATAGGTATTCTTGGAAAGCTGGGTTATGTACTTACCGGGAATTCCGTAGAAGTCTTTTTCCGTATCGCGTACTCCTTTTTCTATCATATCCGCCAGCGTGCCTTTGACAGCATGGAAAAGCCGTTCCTTATCTTCGGCGGACAAGGTGCTGATTTTTCGTTTGGGATGGATGCGGGCATTGTACAGAATATCCTGCAATACACCGTTGCCCAGCCCCGGAATACGTTGTTCCGTAGCCAGCAATGCTTTCACCGAAATATCTTTCCCGATACCTGCAATCATGCTTTCAAAGAAAGGAAAGTCGAAACGGTCTTCCATCGGGGAGGTTTTTTCCATGCCGCCACGGTAGTAGATATTATCAAATTCTCCTTTAAAAGCATAGATGGCGCCATACATAGCCACTGTGAAGACGAGATAGGTGTCATCTTCAAAAGCGATGAGTAACTGAAATTTAGTAGGACATTTCTCTGTGGCGGTGTAATATTTCATATGGGTACCGTCACCGATGGCCAGATGGGTATCTTCATTGAAACGGATGTCGATGAAAGAGCCATAACCATTGACAGATTCTATGGCTTTTCCTATCAGGAGCTCCGGATATTTTGTTGCGTCTCCATTGAACCAGGCAAAGCGGTGCGGACTGGTGGCGTTTATTACATCGGCAACGATCTTGTCTTTCAATACGTCTGTAGCCTGGCGGCTAATGGTAGTAGATTCAGGAATTTCTATCATAGCTGTCTAATTTTAGTTTTGACAAATGTACACGAAAAAATCTGATTCACAGACATGCAGCATTATTTTTTTGATTATTTATTCGTTTGCATATCCAAACTTTCCTATCTTTGCAGCGTGAAACTACAAACTTCGAAAATATCCGCGTAATAACAGCCTGGTAATTCTTCTCTCAGGCTGGACTATTCTGTTTTGTTCGACATGCTTCATGTCTCGAACAAATTTTTTGCACCCTTTTATTTGAAAACTTTACGGAGAGCATTTCTCTGTAACGATTCAATCTATGTATTATTTAAAAACAAAGAAATATGAAAACGAATATTATAGTAAGACAAACAACAGAAGCGGATTATCCTATCGTATATAATTTGATAAAGACGGCTTTTGAAACTGCCGAACACAGAGACGGCACCGAACAGGACTTTGCCGTAGACCTACGCAATGGCGGAAATTATCTTCCGGAACTGGACTTAGTGGCAGAACTTGACGGGCACCTGGCAGGGCACATCATGTTTACAAAAACGTATGTCGCCCAACCGGATGGCAGCAAGTATGACGTTCTGATGGTAGCTCCACTATCCGTGTTGCTGGAATATCGCAACAAGGGTGTCGGCTCTACACTGATGAAAGAAGGTTTCCGCATTGCCGAAGCGTCAGGCTACGGGGCGGCTTTCCTGTTGGGTGATCCCAGTTATTATCAGAGATTCGGCTATAAGCCATCTTACCTGTATGGCATCGGTCACGAAATTTATCCGGCTGAATACCTTCTGGCTAGAGAAATCATTTCCGGCGCTTTGAAGGACGTTACAGGGACAGTTAATATGTAGTTTACAAACATTTTATATACGAAATATCATGAGTAAAGAAGATATGTTAATCACAGAATTTGATTTTACACTAATTGCCAATTATTTTTCAGCTTTAGACCGTCAGGGACCGGGCGGAAAAGAAGAAACACTGAAAGCCCTGAGCTTTATTACCGACCTTCCCGCCAAACCTAGAATAGCGGATTTAGGGTGTGGAACAGGCTTTCAAACGTCTGTTCTGGCTTCCAGTATGGATTGCTCTGTTATCGCGATGGATCTGCTGCCCGAAATGGTGGAAGGTGTGAAAGCAAGAATCAAGCGGGATAACCTGGAAGATAAAGTCACCGCATTGGTAGGCTCGATGACAGAGTTGCCTTTCCGTCCGAATGAATTCGATGTCTTTTGGGCGGAAGGTTCCATCTATAATATCGGCTTTGAAAAGGGATTGACCGAATGGAGAAAGTTTATCAAGCCCGGAGGTTATGTCGCCGTTTCAGAATGTTGCTGGCTGACGAACAAGCGTCCGGACGATATGGATTACTTCCTTCAAAACTTTCCCGAAATAGACAATGTATCGAAAAAACTGCGGATTATGGAGCAGGCGGGTTATCTTCCGGTAGCACATTTTGTATTGCCGGAATATTGCTGGGTTATCAACTATTATGCCCAGATGGAAACCCGTATGCGGGACTTTCTGGAAGAGAATAACAACAGCATGGCGGCGCAGAAGTTTGTTGATTTGATGAAGAAAGATATTCTTGTCTATGAGCGGCATAAAGAGTATTTTGGTTATGTGTTCTTTATAGGACAGAAATGTGATTAAACAAAACGAGAAGAAAAAATGAATAATTTATTGTTATATGGCTGGAACGATAGTCTGTTCCGGCAGAAACAGTCGACGCCTTTTAGCGGCTTGCCTCACGGGCGGGTTACGGTTACTCATAAGACTTGCTATGAGGTGGTGGCTGAGGACGGTTTATATCTCTGCGAACTGTCGGGAAATATTCTTTATGGCAGGATGCCGAACGAATATCCCTGCACCGGAGATTGGGTGATTTTTCAACCGACGGATGAGGGAAGAGGCATTGTTATGGATGTTTTGCCACGCAGCCGGACGCTTTGCCGCAAAAAGAGCGGCACTGTGTCGGACAAGCAAATGATAGCCGTCCATGTGGATAAGGCGTTTATAGTGCAAAGTCTGGATGCAAACTTCAACGTGCGGAGGGCGGAGCGTTTCATGATTCAGGTGCTGGAAGAAGATATTCAGCCTGTACTGATTCTGACGAAGGCCGACCTGGGATTTAATGAACAGGAAATTGCCGACTCGCTGAAGCATCTGGTAGGGAAAGCACAGGTGTTTACGACTTCCATTCATGCACCGGAAACGATAGAGGCATTGCGCCGGTCTATCGGAGAGGGGGAAACGATTGTATTTATCGGTTCGTCCGGTGTGGGGAAGAGTTCTCTGGTTAATGCCCTGTGTGGGAAGGAAGTGCTGGAAACATCTTTTATCAGTGACTCCACAGGGAAGGGGCGGCATACTTCTACAAGGCGTGAAATGGTGTTGCTTGAACATTCGGGCGTATTGATTGATACTCCGGGAGTCAGGGAATTCGGCATCACTTCCGGCAGTGCTGATGTGCTGTCGTCCATGCTGGATATTTCTGATTTGGAAGGAACGTGCCGTTTTGTGGATTGCACCCATACCAATGAACCCGGTTGTGCTGTGATAGGGGCTGTTGCAAATGGCACTTTGGAACAGGGTGTATACGAAAGCTATCTGAAGCTGCGCAGGGAGGCCCGGTATTTCTCTACCTCAGAGCATGAAAGGAAGGGACAGGAAAAGACGCTTTCGAAGGTACTGAAACATTATGCCAAGAATTATAAGAAGGATAGGTAATTCGAAACCTATGGAAAGGTAAGTCTCTGACTTGTATAAACTAAGAAGGCTGTCTCTTCACTTTTGGTGGTGGGAGACAGCCTTCTTTTTCTTATTCGTCAGTCAATTACTTGCGATAACTTTCCAGTTCCTCAGTTTTGAACTTGCGGATGAAGTTGAAGTGTTTTTCTACTTCTGCTTCTGCATAGTTCAGATAAACAACGGATGATTTAGCAAACAGTTCGGGAGCTTTGGTCGCATCCTGAATGAGAAGATGGGACATCACGCATACAGCCGCCATTTCGTAAAGGCGACGGGCAACGAAGTCCAGTAATTCCTGGTTCTGTGCTTCCTTCACTGCATTGGTGGTTGCCTCAAATTTATTCGTCATTTCTTTCAGGCGGTCCATCAACGGCTGCATTTCTTCGCTGCAAGGAATTGTTTCATAATCGCGGAGAGTAGCGGCATATGAACCATTGGTTACGTAACGGATAGCAGCTACAGTCTGCAACTGTGTAGTACCTTCATAAATGCTCGTGATACGGGCGTCGCGGTAGATACGTTGGCAAGCATATTCTAACATGAAACCGGAACCCCCATGAATCTGGATACAGTCGTAAGCGTTCTGGTTGGCATATTCGGAATTCATACCTTTTGCCAGCGGAGTGAAGGCATCGGCAAGTTTGGAATATTTTTTCTGTTCCTGGCGTTCTTCCGGAGTCAGCTTGCGTTCGCGGGAGATATCTTCCAATGCTTTGTAGATGTCTACGTAACGGGAAGTTTGGTATAACAGGGCGCGGCCTGCATCCAACTTAGCTTTCATGATAGCCAACATGTCATATACTGCCGGAAATTCGATGATAGCTTTGCCGAACTGTTTACGGTCTTTAGCATAAGCCAGCCCTTCATTGTAAGCTGCCTGAGACAAACCTACCGATTGTGCAGCAATACCCAGACGGGCACCGTTCATCAATGCCATTACATATTTAATCAAACCGAGCTTGCGGTCACCGCAAAGTTCGCATTTTGCATTCTTATAAACAAGTTCGCAAGTGGGAGAGCCGTGGATACCGAGCTTATTTTCGATGCGGCGTACGTCTACACCACCTTCGCGCTTGTCGTAGATGAACATGGAAAGACCGCGGCCATCCTTTGTTCCTTCTTCCGAACGGGCCAATACGAGGTGCAGGTCAGCGTCACCATTCGTGATGAAACGTTTCACACCATTCAGGCGCCAGCAATTTTCTTTCTCGTCGAAAGTAGCTTTCAGCATTACGCTCTGCAAGTCGGAACCTGCATCGGGTTCAGTCAAGTCCATTGACATGGTTTCGCCGGCACAGATGCGCGGAATGAAACGGCTGTGCTGATCTTCGTTACCGAATTCGTACAGCGTCTCGATACAATCCTGCAAAGACCAGATGTTACCGAAACCGGCATCGGCAGCAGCCACGATTTCAGCACACATGGTGTACGGAGTGATGGGGAAGTTCAATCCACCGAAACGGCGGGGCATGGTCATACCGTTCAGTCCGGCTTTCACCATGGCGTCAAGATTCTGTCTCGTGCCGCTGGCATATTCCACGCGGCCGTTGGCACAGTGGGGACCTTCTTCGTCCACGCCTTCGGCATTGGGGTTGATAATCTCTCCAGTGATTTCTCCGGTGATTTCGAGCACCTTATCATAAGAGTCCATCGCGTCCGAGTAGTCCTGCGGAGCGTAGTCAAATTTGTCTTTATCTTCGTATCCGCGCTCTTTCAGCTCGCAGATACGTTCCATCATCGGGTTGTTCAGTTGGAACTTCAATTCAGGAACTTCGGTATAAAAATTAGCCATAGCTTACTTACTGTTCTGTTTGTAGTACTTAATCATTTTCGGAATCACTTCTTCCACCGTGCCGTTGATTACATAGTCGGCGATGGTGTTAATCGGAGCATTCTCATCATTGTTGACAGAGATGATAATGCCGCTCTCCTGCATACCGGCGATGTGCTGAATTTGTCCGGAGATACCGCAAGCGATATAAAGTTTCGGACGCACCGTAATACCAGTCTGACCAATCTGACGGTCGTGGTCGCAGAAACCGGCATCGACGGCTGCACGGCTGCCGCCTACTTCGGCGTGGAGTTCCTTAGCCAGTTCGAACAGCATATCGAAGTTCTCACGGCTACCCATACCGTAACCACCGGCTACGACAATCGGAGCGCCTTTCAGGTTGTGTTTTGCTTTTTCCACGTGGCGGTCGATGACTTTCACTACATAATCCGTAGTGGGTACATACTTGGCAACGTCGTGGTTGATAACTTCACCCTGATAGTTGGCATTGAGGATTTCTTTCTTCATCACACCTTCGCGAACAGTTGCCATCTGCGGACGGTGTTCGGGGTTGACAATGGTTGCCACGATGTTACCACCGAAGGCGGGGCGAATCTGATACAACAGGTTTTCATACGTTACGCCTGCTTTCTTGTCTTCGTGCTCGCCGATTTCCAGTGAAGTACAGTCGGCAGTCAGTCCGCTGGTCAGTGCGGAAGAAACGCGCGGACCAAGGTCGCGACCGATAACGGTGGCACCCATAAGGCAGATTTGCGGTTTTTCTTCCTTGAACAGGTTGATGAGTACGGAAGAGTGGGGCAGTGAAGTATAGGGGAACAAGCCCGGAGCATCGAAGATGTGAAGACGGTCGACGCCGAAAGGCAATACCTGTTTTTCGATACCTGCAAGATTGGTGCCAGCAACCACGGCTTCCAGTTGGCAGCCCAGTTGATTAGCTAACTTGCGTCCTTTTGTAAGGAGTTCGAGACTTACTTCGGCAACTACGGTGCCTTCAATCTCACAATATACAAATACGTTATTCATAACTTTTATCCGATGGTGTGGTTAGCTAACAATTCAACAATAAGGTCTTCTACATCCTGGTCGCTTCCGGTCAGCGTGCGGCTTTCCTTGGCTTGGAAGGAGATGTTCTGAATGGCTTTCACTTTGGTGGGCGAGCCACTGAGGCCGCATTGTTCCAGGTCGCCGTTGACGTCGGCCACACTCCATTCGGTGATGTTCAGATAAGGATACTTCTCGTAGAGGTCGGCATAGGGCAGGGCAGCGCCTTCTTTGGTGATGGCGGCTTTCTCCTGTGCGCCGAGGGCGCGTTTGTACTTCTGAATCAGTTTGGCGTTGCGCGGACGGCAGGGGGCTGCGCTTCCGTTTACGGTGATGACGATGGGCAGCGGGCCTTCTACGGTTTCCACGCCTCCGTCGATATGGCGTTTCACAACAACGCGTCCGGTGGTCTTTTCAACGTTCAGGATTTCTTCGGCATAAGTAATCTGCGTCAGACCGAGTTTTTCGGCAACTTGCGGGCCTACCTGGGCTGTGTCGCCGTCGATGGCTTGGCGTCCGCCGATGATGATGTCATACTCGCCTATCTTCTTGATGGCAGTGGCAAGAGCGTACGAAGTGGCAAGGGTATCTGCACCGGCAAAAGCACGGTCGGTCAACAGATAACCATTGTCGGCGCCGCGGAACAGTCCTTCGCGAATTACTTCGGCTGCGCGTCCCGGTCCCATAGTAAGGATGGTTACGGTGGAGCCCGGATGTGCATCTTTCAGTCGGAGGGCTTGCTCGAGAGCGTTCAAGTCTTCGGGGTTGAAGATGGCGGGGAGTGCCGCGCGGTTAATGGTGCCGTCGGCTTTCATGGCATCTTTCCCAACGTTGCGTGTGTCGGGAACTTGTTTAGCCAATACTACGATTTTCAAACTCATGTTATTAATATTTAGTATTAGTATTTCTCAATGTGTCAGCGCCGGGAATAGGAGTAGGAGGTCATAAAGTCCAGCTACTGAAATTGTCCGGTTAACTAATTATCAGCGTGCAAAATTAGTCAAACTGTTTGTTCTGACAAGAAATGAGGGCAAAAAATGCACATACGGAGAGGTTTTGAGCAAAAGAAAGAGCATAAGTAGAGGGGTTTGCCGTCAAAAACACCCTGTTAGTTGAATTCATTTTCTTCGTTTCGGACTGACGATTACATTTGCACAGTAACAAAAACAGGTATTGCCATGAAAGAAACTTTGAAAGATATAACAGAAGTGCTGAATATATTTCTCCTCATCACACTGGAAGAAATGAACAGTATCCGCCTGATGAATCGGCCGGACACTAAATACTGCTTCCGTGGAAGGTGAGTTCCGCACCTACGATGGCTTGAAGAACGTAGAACGCTGGGCGGTAGGTGAGGGATACAAGTTCAAGTTCTAAGGAAATAGTTTATTACTCTCAATAAAATAAAACGATGAAAGAAAATAATAGGATGAAACGTATTGGAAGATTATGTGTTTATGTGGTGTGCTTCTGCCTGTGTGCCGTTTCTTGCGGCACCGATAATGTGTTTGATGAATGGGGAGAGAATGGAACGGGTGGTGGAAACACTCCCGGTGGAAGTACTGGAGGTTCGGATGATTCGGGAACATTACTCGACTTTGATATTTCGTGGGCCGACATATCGGATGGTTCATACGTTGAAATAGCCGAAACGGTTGTTACCGATAAATCGGATGATGAATATGATGACTTTGTGGAAAACTCAACGTTTGCTTCTGCCATACAGATAGATTATTCGAACGGTTCGGCAGTGGTGACAGGCTCCGTCAGCGGGGTCACGGTAACCACAAACGGGGCACATGTCACGGTAAACTCATCCGTGGCAGGCGTGGAGTATGTACTCAGCGGTTCTGCCTCGAACGGTTCGTTCAAGGCATACAGCGACAAGAAATTCAAACTCACCCTTGCAGGCGTATCACTGACTAGTGGTAGTGGGGCGGCTATTAATATCCAGTCCGGCAAACGCGTCTTTGTGGAACTGAAAGAGGGAACGGAGAATAGCCTGACGGATGCTTCTTCTTATTCCACCGTGAGCGGTGAAGATGAAAAGGCGTGCTTCTTCAGTGAGGGGCAGCTCATCTTTTGCGGTACGGGTGCATTGACTGTAACGGGTAATTATAAGCATGGCATTTGCAGTGACGATTACATCCGTCTGCGCAGTGGAAGCCGTATCACGGTTGCCTCTGCCGTGAAGGATGGCATCCATACGAATGATAAAATCATCATCGGCGGCGGCACACTTACAGTGACAGCTTCCAGCGATGGCTTGGAGTGTGAAGAAGGATTTATCGATATCCGTGGCGGAGTGGTTACCGTCACTTCGGCAGATGATGCTATCGTGGCTTCTTATGAAGATACCGATGCGAGCATCACACCTTATATTAAAGTCAGCGGCGGCCTGCTGAAACTCTCCACTTTCGGTGAGAAAGGCATGGGACTGAAAGCGACGGGAGACATCATCGTGACGGGCGGCATTCTGAAAGCGGAAGTCAAGGGAACTGCATCGAAAGCTATTAAAGCGGACGGAAATGTTTCTCTTACAGGCGGTCAGATGATATTGCTGACTTCCGGCACAGGTTTATACGAAGATAATGATTTAAGTTCTGCCGCAGGCATCAAGTGCGACGGGAATATGACGGTAATTGGCGCCACTCTCTTTATCAAAAGCACTGGAGCTGCTGGTAAAGGCATCAACTGCGACGGCAGCCTGAGCATCGACAACAGTACGGTGAAGATAATTACAACCGGGAAACAGTATGTATATAACCGTCTGGATTCTTCCGCGAAAGGTATCAAGGCGGATGGCAACCTGACCATCAATTCCGGTACTATTTGGGTGAAGACTCCTGGCGGTGAAGGGAGCGAGGGCATTGAGAGCAAGAGCATCCTTACCGTTAATGGCGGAGATGTCAGCGTCTATTCTTACGACGACTGTATGAATGCTTCCAAAAGTATCGTCATCAATGGCGGCAATATCTATTGTTATAGTAGCGGAAATGATGGTGTCGATTCTAACGGTACGCTGACCATTACCGGAGGTACGATTGTCTCCATCGGTACTTCTTCTCCTGAAGAAGGTTTCGATTGCGACCAGAATACCTTTAAGATAACGGGCGGAACTATTCTTGGCATTGGTGGCGGCACCAGTACACCGACGTCCAGTGTCTGTACACAGCGCACGGTTATCTATGGCGGTACGGGCAGTAGCGGCACGCTTCTCAGTATCCTGGGGGCGGACGGTGCACATGTGATGTCCTACACCATACCTCGGTCTTACTCGCAAATGACGTTGTTGTTCAGCAGCGCGAAACTGGCGTCGGGCACCAGCTATACAATTTATACAGGCGGTTCGGTGAGTGGCGGCACAGCCTTCTACGGACTGACCACCGGCAGTAGTTATACGGCAGGTACACAGGTAGCGACTTTCACACCCAGCAGTATGGTGACATCGGTGGGTAATATTTCTTCCGGTGGTCCCGGAGGTGGCGGTTGGCATTGGTAATGAGGATTTTGCCGATAAAAAAGCCTTGTCCGTCTATTTCTTTTGTACGTTAATTGAAAGACTTTTATTTTTGCCATGACATCCCCAAAACGGAAACCATACATGAAGAAAGCAATCTCCCGTACCACTTTTAAGCGCTATCTGCCGGAAATGATGATATACGTTGCCGTATGGCTTATCGTGCTTATGGTGCCGGTGGTGAACAACTTCTTCGAACTCCTGTCGGGCAAGGTGGAGGTGATGCGATGGAAAGGTATTTTGCTTCTATGGCTCAATGTATTACCTTTCTTCCTTCTTTTCATGGTGAACAACCGCGTGCTTGCCCCCTTCCTTTTCTTGAAACAGAAAATTGTGGCATATGTGCTGGCAGCAATCTTATTATCTACCGTCACTTTCTGGGTGGTAGGGATGATTTCGCCCAACCATCCCGGAATACAGCGGCAGAAAGTGGAGCAGAGAATGCGTGAACGGGGAATGGATGCTCCCGGGTCACGTGAGCGTCCTGCCCCGCGGCATTCCGACTTCCAGCGTCCACCCTTCGGAGATATGCCTTTCTTTGTTCCTTTATTCCGGGGGCCTTTTCTGGGGCGTATGTTGATTGCCTTGCTCATGTTCAGTTTCAATATTGCCGTCAAACTGTTCTTCAAATCCATGCGCGATCAGGAAGCCATGAAAGAGTTGGAGCATAACAACCTGCAAACTGAGTTGGAATATCTGAAATACCAGATAAACCCGCATTTCTTTATGAATACCCTTAACAACATACATGCACTGGTGGACATTGATACAGAGAAAGCTAAACAAACCATCGTGGAGCTTTCGCGCCTGATGCGCTATGTGCTCTATGAGGCGAACAACCGCACCATATTGCTTGCCAAGGAAGTGCAATTCCTGAATCATTACGTAGAACTGATGCGTATACGCTATACGGATAAGGTGCGGATAGATGTATCTCTTCCTACTGATACGGGCGAGGTGCAAGTGCCACCCCTGTTGTTCGTTTCGTTTGTGGAGAATGCTTTCAAGCATGGTGTCAGCTACCAGCAGGTATCGTTCGTGTCAGTCTGTTTGCAGGTGATGGGTGATGAGGTGCTTTTCTATTGTTCCAACAGTAACTATAACAAGTCCGAAGACCAGCATCACGGCATTGGGCTTGATAATATCCGCAAGCGCTTGCGCCTGTTGTTTGGCGACCGTTATGATTTGTCTATCGATGAAACGGCCGATTGCTTCAAAGTGCAGTTGTCCCTTCCGGTGAGTTATTAAAAAGAATGGAGGTATGTATGATAAATTGTATAACTATTGATGACGAGCCGTTGGCTCTTGCCCAACTGACGGGATATATCTCCCGTATACCTTTTCTTAATCTTATAGCTTCCTGCCAGGATGCTTTCGAGGCCATGAGTGTACTTTCCGTGCAGAAGGTAGACCTGCTCTTTGTCGACATCAACATGCCCGACCTGAATGGAATGGACTTTGTGCGCTCACTGGCGGAAAAGCCTCTAATCATCTTCACTACCGCTTACTCAGAGTATGCTGTGGAAGGCTTCAAGGTAGATGCTATTGATTATCTGTTGAAACCGTTCGGTTTTCAGGATTTCCTGAAAGCGGTGGATAAAGCGCATAAATGGTGGAATTTCCGTACCAAAGAGCATATCGTTGCGGCTCCGGCGGTATCAGTCTCTCCCGAACTGTCTTTCAGTGACGGTACGCTCTTTGTGAAGAGTGACTATCGTGTCACACGTATCAATCTCATTGACATAAAGTATATAGAAGGAATGAGCGAATATGTGCGCATCTTTATAGAAGGGGAATCGAAACCTATTATGCCTTTGCTCAGCATGAAGCGTCTGGAAGAGACTTTGCCTGCATCCCAGTTCATGCGGGTGCATCGTTCTTATATCGTCAATCTGAAAAAAATAACGGAAGTCTCCCGTTTGCGCATCGTCTTTGGAGAAACGTATATTCCGGTAGGAGAGAATTACAAGGATAAGTTTGCGGAATATATTAATAGCAGGATGATGAAATGAGATTAGTGATTAGAGGCTAGTGATAAGTGATTAGTAGCTGCGCTATTACACCGCATGGTACTAATCACTTATCACTAACCTCTAATCACTTATTTAATTCCCAGCTTCTTCAACAGCGCCTTAGGCACTGCATCTTTGTGTACCAGAACGTTGATAGTCTTATAAGCAACGAAGGGCTTAGAAGCATACCAAGTGCCTTTGTATTTGTTGTTGGTACCCCAGGAGTTTTTCACCATGTAGTATTCCTTACCGTTCTGATCTTTGGCGATACCGTAGATAAGCATGCCGTGGTCATCAGTTGTTTCCCAATTGTCGAATGCTGTTTGGCGCATTTCTTGAGTAACAGTGATTTCCGGCAACGGACGAGAAGTCAGTTCTTTGCGCTTGTCTGCGGCAGTAAGACCAGTCCAGCGTGCCATGTCAGAACCTGTGAGTTCTGCGCCACGGTCAGCGTCGGGCATTACAGCGATACCGTCACGGGTGAAACCGCTTTCGCTGACGTCGCTCCCCCAAGCTACGGTGTAACCGTTGTTGACAGCATTGTCGATAACAGACATGAATTCCATTAAAGGCAGGTTGTAAGAAAGGCCATTGCGCCAGTTGTCCTGGATTTCGATGTTCATCTGAGTATAGAACGGGTGATGAGTGAATGAAGTCAGAGATACGTAATCATCCGGGTTGATGCCGAGAGATTCGGCAAAAGTCTTCGGAGTATATTCTTTACCTTGGTAAGTGAAAGTTTCGGGGCATTTGCCGAGGTAAGTATCATAGATAGAGCACAAGCCTTTCTTCCATACCGGAGTCAGTTTGGTCAGTTTGCCTTTGGCAATAGCGTTTACGTAAGCACCGGCCACGGCATCCAGCTCGTTGTGTACCGGCAGCGTGTCACCGTACATAATGCCTGGCATAGCTTCCTGCGGAACAAGACCATAGTTTTTCAGGCAGAACATGATGTCGTAGAAGCTTCCACCGGGTGAGAAAGAACTGTCGCCGTGATAGCGTACGTAGTTCACGCCGCGGTCCATCATTGTGTGGTGTACTACAAACATTTCTGATAAATCATACTCTCCCTTGCCCATGCGCAGCAATTCACTTTCGAGGAAACCAAGTGCCGAGAAGCTCCAGCATGTGCTCGAACGGTTTTGGTTTTTAACAGACGTAATCGGGTTTTCTTTAACGGTAGTGAAGATAAAGCCTTCTTCCGTCTTCGGAGTGTCTTGTGCTGACACATTGAAACTTAATAAGCCTAAAGTGGCAATAAGTATTGACTTTTTCATCATGATTAAATTGATTTTAATTGATTGTTACTGGCACAAAGATAGGGAGATTTCGGAAACAAAAGCTATCTTTGGAGCGTTAATTCAGATAATTATGGAGAAAAAGATACATATCAACCCCAAAACTGGATTGGTTCTTGAAGGTGGCGGCATGCGCGGAGTGTTCACTTGCGGCGTGCTGGACAACTTTATGGACCGTGGCATCCGCTTCCCCTATACTATCGGAGTGAGCGCCGGAGCGTGCAACGGACTTTCTTATATGTCCGGTCAGCGCGGCCGTGCCAAGTACAGTAACATTGATTTGCTGGAGAAGTATCAGTACATCGGTCTGAAATATTTGTTGAAGAAACGCAATATTATGGATTTCGACCTGTTGTTCCAGGAGTTTCCCGAACACATTCTACCCTATAATTATGAGGCGTATTTCTGTTCTCCGGAACGTTATGAAATGGTTACCACAAACTGTGTGACAGGTGAGGCTAATTATTTCGAGGAGAAACAGGATAAAGACCGGGTGATTGACATTGTGCGTGCTTCAAGTAGTCTGCCTTTTGTATGTCCCATTGCTTATGTGGATGACGTGCCGATGCTCGACGGCGGTATTGTGGATAGCATCCCCCTGATGCGTGCGCGGAATGAGGGCTTTACTCATAATGTGGTAGTGCTTACCCGTAACCACGGTTATCGCAAAGAAGCGAAAGATATACATGTGCCGTCTTTTCTTTATCGGAAATATCCGAAGATGCGTGAAGCGTTGAGTTGCCGTTGCCGTGTGTACAATGAACAACTGGAACTGGTGGAGCGCATGGAAGAGGCGGGAGAGATTACCGTAATCCGTCCGCAGAAGCCTGTGGTGGTAGACCGCATCGAGCGGGATATTCAGAAGCTGACCGATTTGTATGAGGAAGGTTATGCGTGCGCGGCGAAGTATGATTTTCAGTGATTAATCAGGATATTGTAAACGCATTGCCAAATAATGATTGCCACTTTATGGCAATCATTATTTGGCAATGCGTTTCTTTATTCTTATCTTTGTCGGACTACAAACTTTAGGAGGTCTGATATGAACAATCCATTTGTAACCAACGGTTATGTTTCTCCGAAGTATTTCTGCGATCGGGAAACAGAGACTAAAGATATTACTACGTTGTTGCTTAACGGAAATAACATAGCGCTTATTTCTCCCCGTCGTTATGGAAAGACGGATTTGATTCGTCATTGTTTTTCCCAACCTGAGGTGGCGGAACACTATTATACTTTTATAGTAGATATTTATGCTACCCGTTCGTTACGTGATTTCGTGAATAAGTTTGGAAAGGTTATTCTGGATGCTTTGAAGCCACGGGGACGTAAAGTCTGGGAGATTTTTGTGAATGCTATTGCTTCTTTACAGGCAGGTATCACTTATGATATAGGTGGAGTTCCTTCCTGGAACATAGGACTTGGTGACATAACCAATCCTGCCGCTTCTCTTGATGAGATATTCCATTATTTGCAGCATGCCGACCGTCCCTGCCTGATAGCTATTGATGAATTTCAGCAGATAGGGAAGTATCCGGAAGATACCATTGAGGCTACATTACGTACCTATGTGCAATATTGCAGTAATGCTCGCTTCGTCTTTTCCGGCTCACAGCGTCATTTGATGGGGACTATTTTCACCTCTCCCTCACGGCCGTTTTACCAGAGTGTCACTATTATGAATTTGCCTCCTATCCCTCTTGAAAAGTATACAGAGTTTGCCATCCGTCATTTTCGGGAACATAAAAAGGTACTTTTGTCCGAGGTGGTGAATGTGCTTTACGACCGTTTTCGTGGCGGAACTTTCTATTTGCAGAAAATAATGAATATCCTTTTTCTGAAAACTCCTGAGGGAGCTACATGTGGTATGGAAATGATAGAAGACGCTATCAACTACATTGTTAACTTCACGGCAGATACTTATGCCGAATTACTATATCAACTGCCCGAAAAACAAAAACAGGTGCTGATTGCCATTAATCGGGAAGGACAGGCGCGCAATGTAGTTTCCGGTGCCTTTTCTAAACGTCATGGATTGGTATCTCCCAGTTCTGTGCGCTCAGCGTTGGCAGGATTGCTTGATAAGGATTTCATCACAAAAGAGCGTGACTCTTATCAGGTGTACGACCTGTTCTTTAGTATATGGTTATCTAAAGAGGAGCATTAATTCATAAGCGTACGAAAATTACACAAAAAATAAAACTTCTCCGGCATTTGTAAGTTCAGTGCCGGATTGAATGGGATTCAGTATACGACTGAATAGGGTTCAGTCGTATACTCATCC
>OGIE01001954.1_pt1 | contig 26802 bp, 20 predicted proteins | sample 1571581 | NCBI WGS metagenome assembly OGIE01 (sample SAMEA2582021, study PRJEB24529) | metagenome | biome: Human gut stool | place: China | collected 2011
AACTCACCCGGATGTATGCGGCTTGGTACAAGGTAATCACGCGCGCCTTCCGGAGAGTTTATTACAGACAGCAACGGCGAAATCTTGATTCCAAATGTAAAGCCGGACAGCTATGTGGTAACGGAAATCCAAGCACCCACAGGATATGAAATCAGCGAAGAAGCAAAAACGATTCAGGTCGGCACAGACGGCGGAACATATCAGCTGCGTTTTGCCGACAGAGCATTAAATGGATTGGTTATTTCCAAGATTGATGAAGAAAGCAGAGAGCCGATTAAAAATGTTACGTTTGCAGTAAGTAAAATGAACGGGGAGCGTATCGGTACATACCGTACTGACAGTGACGGCAAAATTGCACTTTCCAATTTGGAATCCGGTTGGTATACGGTAATCGAAACGAAGGCGGCGAAGGGCTATGCCCTTGACAAAGAGCCAAAGCATATCGAAGTGAAAAACGGGAAGCAGGCATTGCTGACCGTTACTAACAGACAGACATCTTCCATGCTCATTCACAAGATTGATTCTGTCACAGGCGAGGGCATTTACGGTGTTACCTTCCTTGTCAGCGATGCAAGGCATAATCCGATTGGACAGTATACTTCCGACCAGAACGGGTATGTGTATATCGACAGAGAGCTGAAGGACGGAAAATATTATGTGCAGGAGATTCAGCCTGCCGAAGGATATTTGATTGACCATACAGAGAAAACCTTTTATGTGGAATACGGCGAAACCGGTCATATTACATGGAAGAATACACCGCAGATGGGACAGATTCAGATTACAAAGAAATCTGCGGATGATAACCCGATCAACGGCTTAGCGGCAGGAACACTTCTGCCAGATGCGGTATTTGAAATCTACAGCAGAGCAGGCAATCTTGTGGATACCGTAAAGACGGATAAAAACGGCAGAGCAGTCAGCAAAACACTTCCTTTGGGAAGATATGTGATTAGGGAAACAAAGGCTCCGAATTATTATATTGCAGAAAAGGCGGAAATCAATGCGGAGATTGAGTTCAGCGGTCAGATTGTGCGCCTTGAGGTATTAAACAAGAGCTGCTATACCAATGTTTCCGTTACAAAGAGAGGATATAATCAGATTGTACCGGGACAGGAGGTACGCTATACCTTTACAAATATCAAAAATAATTCCACCGTACTGCTGAACAGCTTTTATTGGAGAGATACCCTTCCTGTCAATGCGGTGAGATTGGAGAAAATCATCACAGGCACTTGGAATCAGAGACTTTCCTATAAAATTGTTTATAAAACAAATTTGAACGGTACATACAGAACGCTTGCCGATAATTTAAGCACTGCCGAAAACAGAGTCATTTTTGTATCCCCGGCGGCATTGGGGCTTGCATCCAATGAATATGTGACAGAGATAATGTTTGTTTTCGGAACGGTAAAGAGCGGTTTTGCACAGGTGGAAACACCTTATATTTATTGCAGGGCATTGTCTCATCTTTCTCATGAATACCGTTTTGCAAATAAAACCGATGTAGGCGGTTTATGGAACGGTCAGTGGATTATGGGTAATGACAGCTTTGTTACCGTTGTATATGGGAAGAAAACAGCAAAGGTTCTTCCGAGAACAGGATATTAAAAAGTAGTGTGAAGAAATATGAAACAGAAACTGAACTTTCAGCAGGCTGCCCTTTTATGGGCAGCTTGTTCTATTATCGTTGTTTGGCTTGGGATATTGGCATCTGATTGTTGTGGGGAAGGCGTAAAGCTGACAGAGTTTCTTTCTCTGTTTTCGGAGCAGCTACAGCATCCCTTTCGCCTTTCTTTGAATGGATATACCGTCCGCTGTGTGTTTGCGGCACTTTGCATGTATGCTCTGGCGGTTGGCTATTATTACACTTCAAAAGGAAATAAGAGAACGGGAGAGGAATACGGCTCGGCAAAATGGGGAGATGCAGCAGCCTTGAACAGGAAATACAGAGATAAAACCAATAACATCATTCTTTCTCAGCATATCTCAATGGGACTTGACGGCAAAAAGCATAAGCGAAATCTGAATGTCATTGTTGTGGGCGGCTCGGGTGCAGGCAAGACCAGAGGGTATGTTTTGCCGAATATTATGGAGTGCAACTGTTCTTATATTATTGCAGATCCAAAGGGGGAAATCCTCAGAAAAACAGGCGGACTGCTGGAAAAGGAAGGCTATGAGATTTGTGTTTTGAATTTGGTAGACCTTGAAAAATCGGATTGTTATAACCCCATTGCTTATCTCAGAAGTGACCATGATGCACTGAAACTTGTAACCAATCTCATTAAAAATACCAACGAGAAGGGACAGAAAAGCAGTGATCCTTTCTGGGATAAATCCGAGGCGGCAATCTTGCAGGCGTTTATTCTGTATCTGCTGCATGAAGCACCTGTAAGTGAACAGAATTTTTCTACCGTTATGTATATGATAGAAAATGCTGCCGCAAGCGAGGAGGACGAAAGTTATAAAAGCCCTGTGGACTTGCTGTTTGATGACTTGGAACGGAAAAATCCAGAGCATATCGCACTGAAAATGTATAAGGTTTTCAAACAGGCGGCAGGCAAGACTGCAAAATCTATTTTGGTGTCAACGGCGGTCAGACTGGCTGCTTTTAATTTGCCGGAGATTGCAAGAGTAACGGAAAAGGATGAAATGTTTCTGAATACCATCGGAAACAGGAAAAAGGCGGTGTTTGCCGTTATTTCCGATAACGATACCAGTCTGAATTTTATCGTAAGTATGCTTTATTCGCAGACATTTCAAGAACTTTACCATGAGGCAGACAGAAACGGCGGCAGATTGCCTGTTCATGTAAGGGTAATGATGGACGAATTTGCCAATGTCGCATTGCCCGAAAATTTTGAAAAGGTGCTTGCTACCTGCCGAGGAAGGGAGATTTCCATAAACATTATCATACAGAACATGGCACAGATAAAGGCAATGTTTCGGGATAGCTGGGAAAATCTGACGGGTAACTGTGATACCTATATCTATCTGGGCGGTAATGAAAGCACCTCCCATGAGTATATTTCAAAGTCCTTGGGGAAAGAAACCGTTGATGTGAAAACCAGAGGTGTGACACATGGCAGAAACGGCTCTTCAAGCAATAACTTCCAAAGTGTAGGCAGAGAGCTGCTCACACCCGATGAGGTTCGCATGATAGATAATAATTACGAGGTTGTCATAATCAGAGGGGAACGAGCTGTGATGGATAAAAAATTTGTATTGCAGAAACACAGGAATATCAAATTTACGGAGGATGGCGGTGCGGAACCCTATGAGAAAAAGGAATTTGCCGACTACTCCGATGTTGATCTACATCAAGATTTTGATGTGGATGAGATAGAAGTCATTGAATTTGATTAAGGAGGAATTAAAATGGATACACGAAAAAGGATAAAAATTTTGAAGGGAATAGATGTAAGAAAGATTTATAAGCTGTTTGCAACGCTTATTTTTTCCATGCTGTTCTGCACAGCGAAAGCCTTCGCCGCAGGAACAGACCCATTGGCGGCAATCAATAATCTTTCTACATTTGTGTTTGCGGCGATTAAGGCGGTTGGTGTGATTATCCTCGGTTGGGGTGTTGTGCAGATTGGCTTGGGCGTGCAGGGGCATGACCCCACACAGAAAAGTAATGGTTTTCTGTCATTTTTTGGTGGACTGATTATTGCTTTTGCAAAGGAGATATTGGACTTGATTTTGTGATAGAGATAGTTGGTTTCAAAAAATGAAAAATTTTCAAGTTTTGAAAGTGGGGTGTTGTGGATATGGATGAAATGTAATAAAATGAATAGAAAGAATGTTCTCAAAAATGAAAAGTATTCACCTTAAATGAAAATTTTTATAACATATGCTTGGTAGGAGATGAAAAACATATGCAAAGAGAAATGAAAAGTGTAAACAATATATTTGGCGATTTTCTTGTAAAGAGCGGTTTGTATGATGAAATAGAGATTACAGAGGATAATATTTTTGAATTGGCTGATTTGATAGGCGGGCATGTAAAAATAGAGAGTTATTGTCCTAAATGTAAGGAAAGTAGAGTGTTTTCTTGTGAGATGCTCTCATATTTTTGGTATGATGAAAGTGGTGGAAAAATAGAAGAACAACCTTTAGAAGACGAAATTGTATTCTATCAGCGAATTCAAAATACAAGTCAACCTAATTCAGCTAATACTTCAAAAGTACCTTGGACATGGACTAATGAATCTATTAAGAACAATACAAGATTGATGGTGTTTAAATTTTTTTGTGCGATGGATAATACTCATCATTTAGATTATATTGTTCTTACAAACGAGAATAAGATGAAAAAAATAGGACAGTATCCTTCGGTTGCGGATTTGTCTTTGCCCGAATTGAAAGAATATAGAAAAGTTATGACTAAGGAGGATGAAAGGGAATTTAAAAGAGCTATTGGATTATATGCTTCTGGAATTGGGATAGGTTCTTTTGTTTATCTTAGAAGGATTTTTGAACGTATTATCTTAACTGCTAGTGAAAAAGCAATAAAAGATGGAAAAATCGAAAAAGAACAGTTTGAAAAAGCTCGTGTTAAAGAGAGAATAAAGATGCTAGCAGATTATCTTCCTACAACTTTAGTAGATAGACCTGAGTTCTATGGGATTGTTAGTAAAGGCATTCATGAATTAAGTGAAGATGATTGTATAGAGTTTTTTCCGATAATGCAAAAATTTATAATAATGATTTTGAGACAGCTGGAAAAGGCACGCAAGGATAAGGAAGATGAAAAAAATCTGGCAAATGCTTTCAACAAAATTGTTTCAAAAATACAATTATAAAAGGAAAATAAGTGTAAGCTATATTGTTTTTACATCAGAGAATAGACGAGGTGGTGTAATTGAATGACAACTGGCTGATAGAAAGTCTGAAATGGACATTTGAATTTTGGAACAACAAACAAACGGAAATATGGCAGCTTGTCAGCACAACGCCCGAAGAGTTTAAGGGCGGAGACATCTGGAGATTGGCACTGACATTGAATGACGGACTAAAAGCAATCGGATACGGGCTTTTAGTCCTTTTCTTTGCTCTAAGCATCTGCAAAAGCACCATAAATTTCAGAGATTTACGCAGACCGGAACAAGGTTTGCGTTTTTTTATACGGTTCGTGCTTGCCAAAACAGCCGTAACCTACGGGATAGATCTAATGACCGCTATTTTCAACATCTGCACCGGTATTGTATCGGTGATTGCGGAAAAAATGGGAACGGCTGCGGCGGATATGGCATTGCCCGAAGAACTGGAAACGGCGGTCAATGAGGTGGGATTTCTTGCGAGTATCCCTTTGTGGCTGGTAACGATATTGGGCTGTCTTGTGATTATCGTACTGTCCTTTGTGATGATACTGACAGTATATTCGAGATTTTTTAAGCTCTATATGTATACCGCCTTTGCACCCATTCCCTTATCTTCCTTTGCGGGGGAGGCAACTTCTTTTATGGGAAAGGTCTTCATCAAAAGCTACATGGGTGTGTGCATGGAAGGTGCGGTTATTGTGCTTGCCTGTCTGATTTTTTCGGCATTTACTTCAAGCGGAAACTTCGGTTTAGTGGATGCGGAAAGCTCGGCGGTGGTGCAGGTGTTGGCATATCTTGCGGAAACGATCTTCAATATGCTTGTTTTGGTGGGGCTGATTAAAGGCTCGGACAGAATCGTAAAAGAAATGTTTGCATTATAAGGGGGTGTGATATGGAAATAAACGTAAACAAAGAGATTTGTGCCTACAAGGAGGCGGTGTTTTTCGGGCTGACAACAAGACAGTTTGTCTGCTCAGTTGCAGCAATCGGCATTGCTGTTGGCACATATTTCGGCTTAAAAGGCATTTTAGGCAAGGAAACGGCGAGCTGGCTTTGCATGATAGCCGCACTTCCTGTGGCGGCAATGGGGTTTTTCAAGTATAACTCCCTTACGGCAGAGCAGCTTTTTTGGACAATCATAAAGTCTAAAATCATTTATGCCGGCAGGCGAGTTTTCAAAGCGGACAACTACTATTTATATCTGTTACATACGGAACAGACAACGAGAAAGGCGGGATTTTGTGTTAAAGACATTGCGAAACAGCATTTCAAACGAAAGAGAGGCGCGAAAGGTACCAAGAAGCGTGCAGGCATCCATTCCCATAGAAAAAATATACGATGACGGGATTTGGAAGGTGAATAACAATTTCAGCCGCACATGGAAGATGACCGACATCAATTTTGCGGTTGCATCGGACGAGGATAAAAGGGCAATGCTGAATCAGTTTTGCTCTTTTTTAAATTCTCTGCCTGTAGACGCATCCATTAAAATCACAATCAATAACCGTAAGCTGAATCTGAAGGAGTTTCGGCGGACACTGATGTTGCAGGCGAAGAAGGATGGCATTGACGAATACCGAGCAGAGTACAACAAAATGTTGGAGAGAAAAGCTGCCGCAACACAGAACATGGTGCAGGAAAAATATATCACGATTTCTGTCAGCAAAAAGACTGTGGAAGAAGCAAGGGCAGCCTTTACCCGAATCGGTACGGATATGGCAACAAATCTTGCAAGGCTTTCTTCTGCTGTAACGGAATTAGGCAACAAAGAACGCTTGCGTATCCTAAAGGATTTTTTTCGACCGGAGGAGGAATGGGAGGATGAGATTGATTTAGGAAATTTCATTCGGCATGGGCATAATTTTAAGGATGTCATTTGCCCCGACAGCATACAGTTTCAATCCGATTATTTTGAAATGGACGATAAGGTAGGCAGGGTTCTTTTTATTAAGGACTATGCCTCTTTTTTAAATGAAGATATGATTGCCAGTATGGCGGATGTTTCAAAAAACATTATGCTTTCTGTTGATATTCTGCCGATTCCGACGGATGAGGCGGTGAAAGAGGTGCAGAACAAGCTGCTCTCTGTGGAAACGGATGTAACCAGATGGCAGAGAAAGCAGAATGATAACTACAATTTCAGTGCCAACATTCCCTATGACCTTCGGCAAATGAGAGAGGAAATCGAGGATTTTCTGGATGATATTACAATGCGGGATGAACGCATGATGTTTGCACTGCTGACGGTGGTGCATATCGCAGATGATATGGAACAGCTCAATGCCGATACGGAATCTCTTGTCAGCACCGTAAAATCAAAATTCAGCACGCTTTCCGTTCTGCGGTGGCAGCAGGAGGATGGACTGAAAACGGTTCTTCCTTACGGCATGAGAAAAATACACGCTTTAAGAACAATGACCTCAAGAAGTATTACCGCACTGCATCCGTTTTCCGTACAGGAAATACGGGATAAAGGCGGTATTTTTTACGGCGTGAACGGCATCAGCCGCAACCTTATCATGTGCAACCGAAAAAATCTCCAGAACGGCAATGCCTTTATCCTTGGGGTTTCCGGTTCGGGGAAATCTTTTATTGCCAAGGAAGAGCTTGCCTTTGTGGCACTTTCCACCGATGACGATATTCTTGTAGTAGATCCCGAACGGGAATATGAACCGCTGATTCGCTCTCTGAACGGCGAGGTAATCCGTTTTGCACCGGACAGCAAAAATCACATCAATGCACTGGATATGTCAAGGGAATACGGCGAGGGGGATAACCCGATTACATTGAAATCAAGCTTTGTTATGTCCCTGTATGAAAGTGTGAATAACGGCAGAGTGGAAGGTGCGGCAAATTCCATTGTGGACAGATGCGTGAAAAATGTCTATCAGGAGTACACCAAAAGCTATACAGGTGAGCCGCCGACATTAAAGGAGCTAAGAAGGGAGCTTTTGCGACAGGAGGAGCCCTTGGCAAAGGAAATCGCACTTTCCTTGGAACTATTCACAGAGGGCAGTTTGAATGTATTCTCATATCAGACCAATGTTGATATGAAAAACCGCATTGTGTGCTTTGATATTCTGGATTTAGGCAAACAGTTAAAATCTGTAGGTATGCTGATTATGCTGGATTCTATTATGAACCGAGTGATGGAGAACCGAAAAAAGGGCAAACGCACATGGGTTTATATTGATGAGGTGTATCTGTTCTTTGCAAATGAATACAGTGCAAATTTTCTTTCGGAGAGCTGGAAACGCTTTCGTAAATATGGGGCATTGGCAACAGGCATTACGCAGAATGTCAGTGATTGTCTGCACTCCGTAACGGCAAGAAATATGTTTTCCAACAGCGAATTTCTGATACTGCTCAATCAGGCACCTGCGGATAGGATTGATTTGGCGGAGCTGTTTCATATCTCTGTGAATCAAATGAAGCATATCGAAAATACGCCGGTCGGACAGGGGCTATTAAAGGTGGGCGAGGCAATGGTGCCTTTTGTAAATCAATTTCCGAAGGACACCAAGCTGTATGAGCTGATGACAACAAAACCGGAGGATAAATAATACATGGCAGGCAGATTTTAGGGTTTCATCCTATTTCTGCCTGCTGTTTTTTTGCGTGGAGGTAAAGTGCTGATGAAGAAAAGAGAATGGAAAGGAAAAGAAGAAGTTATAAAAACCAAGGATTCTGTGAAAAAAACATCGACAGGAGCGAAAAACAAAGCCTTGCAGTCTGCCTTTATACGGGAAACGGCGAGAAACGCAAGACAAAAATCGGAGAGCGTTTTCAATGAAACAGCCGAGGATGCGGAAGGAGCTTTGGAAGATACTGCCGCATATATATCGGAATATGCGGTCAGAAAGGCAAAAAACAGAAAATCGGACAAAAGATATACCGGAGAAAAAGGAAGGACAGCCAAAAGGTCGGCAGTACGGACGATGGCTGATTTACAGAGAAAGCGATATACCGCTCGGAAACCCACCGAGAGAAGAACAGCAAAGCGAGATTACCGAAGGGTTATGGAGGTTCGGCGGAATATCAGCATTGTACGCCTAAAAAAGAAATTTATACAGGAGAAGAAAAGAAAAACACTTGAAAACAAGTATCGTGCAGATTCGATTGTGAAAGGATATTCATATCAGACGAAGGCTTTCTCTCAGACAGAAAGGGATAGGGAATTTTATGAGCCTTTGAGAAATGCCGGAGATATCAACCGAAAAAGAGAATATAACACACAGCGGCGGTCTTTTATAAAAAATAAGCTGAAAGAGCGGTTCCTTTCTGAAAAATCCGTTGCGAAAATCAATACGCAGGCGGAGAAATTTTCCGAACGATTATCCAAGGCAGTGATACATACGGCGCAAGCCTTTGTAAAAAGTGTTTTGACAGCATTGGGCGGTATGGGTGCGGCTCTGGTGGTATTCGTAATCATTGCGGCGGTGATGGCGGTTGTTTCCACTTCCTTCGGCATTTTCTTTTCAACATTTGATAATACCGCAGGGACAAAGCAGGTGGCACAGATTGTTGCGGAAACGAATTATGAATTTCATCAAAAGGTAAGGAAGATTGAAAACAGCGTTGCCTATGACAGTATCGTGTATCATTGCCTGCCCGATGGCGGCAGTGATTTGCTGATTACCAACTGGACGGATGTGGTTGCGGTCTTTTCCGCAAGGGTTTCGGGGGATAAAAATCATGCCCTTGATGTGGTTACGATGGATGAGAAAAGGGAAAAGCTGTTGAAGGAAACTTTCTGGGATATGAATGAGCTGACCTATCGAACGGAGAAAATTGTTCGCCGCCATAATGGGAAAAAGACGGTAAAAATTAAGCTGCATATCACGCTGACCAGTAAGAAATGCAGTGATATGTATGAATTTTATGATTTTACAAAGTATCAAAGGCAGTCTGCGGAGGAAATCTTAAAGCCTGAGTATGCACAAATGCTGTCCGAACTCATTGGAGCAATGGATGTAACTGGAAATCACATAGAAATCAGTGATGCGGCTTTGCGGGATATATTGGATAACCTTCCCGAAGCTGTTTCTGAAAAACGAAAGGCAACCGTCAAAACGGCATTTTCCCTTGTCGGAAAGGTAAGCTATTTTTGGGGTGGGAAATCCTCTGCTATCGGTTGGGACAGCAGGTGGGGTACGCCGAAGAAAGTAACTGCCGCAGGCAGCAACACAACAGGAATGACGATTCCTTACGGCTTGGATTGTTCGGGATTTGTGGATTGGGTATTCAACAATACCTTCGGCGTTGTGGTCGGTCATGGCGGCGGAGCCAGAAGCCAGTACAGCTATTGCAGGAAAATAAGCTGGGCAGAGGCACAGCCCGGGGATTTGGTATTTTATCCCGATTTAGGGCATGTGGGGATTGTGGCAGGCTATGACGGAGAGGGGAATGTGCTGATTGTGCATTGTTCTCTGAATGGTGTTGTGGTAACAGGACGAGTAGGGTTTACGTTGGTCGGTAGACCGGAGGTGTTTTAGGTTTATGAAAGCATGCTGGCAATATTGTAAATGACTAAATCCTTTTGCAGAGCACAATCTAAGTAACATTTTAACTGGACTCAAAAGTGCTTTTAGATTGTTGTTATTTAAATTTTTTATAGTGATGTGATATTCTTTCTATATATAGTTATATTATTAGGTCATATAGTATGAGGAGGAGAATATGTATTTGGATTTAGATAGGTTTAAAAGAGAAAATTTTAAATATAAAGCTTTTTCGATGATTCTTCTTGTTATATTAGGTATAGTATTTGCTCCTAATATTTCTATTTCTCAAAAAGATAATTCTAACAAATTTGTTAAACAATTAGCACCAGAAGATATTCGATCTTTTGAAGTTCTTTATGCAGCAGAGACTCTAATGAGTGAATATGACCTTGTAAATGTACAATCCGCAAGTCATACTAATAATAGGTTCTCATACATTTCTAGTGTATATAAGAATAATGATGGAAAAGAGGGGAGTATGAAATTTTTTCTGTAAAATAAAGTTTAGAAGATCCTTCTATGATACAATAAATATTTATTATGGCAAGACAAAACCAAGCTTGTACATCGAGTACAAACGGCAGCAGGCAGTAATACAGCAGGTATGACACTGCCTTTTGGCTTAGACTGTTCAGGCTTTGTTACCTGGGTGTTTATCAATGCAACCGGAGATCCTTCCTATGTGAATGTGATCGGGCATGGTGCCAGAAATCAGCATGCAAAGCGCCAGAGTATTAGCTGGAGTGAAGCACAGCCTGGGGATTTAGTTTTCTATCCGGATCTGGGACATGTAGGTATTGTTGCGGGTGAGGATGATAATGGAAATCTTTTGGTCATCCATTGTGCTTCTTCTCAGAATGGTATAGTGATTACGGGAATGCGAGGATTTACTAAGATCGGCAGACTTCCATAAGAATGTAAAAAATTCCTATTTTTTTTTGAAAGAAAAATATAGTGCTTGTAATAGTAGAATTAAGATTGCTAATATGCATAAACGGTTTGCAAGATGATACAAATATACAGTATCTAACCAATCATATATTGTAGTTGCTGGATAGATTATATGGGTGTTTATGTAATATGCAGTACCAATAAAGAGTAGAGATAATAAAATAGGAATAAGAAAAAGTGGCAGTTTAGATTTCATAGGCAACTAACTCTCCTTTAATTTGAATTTTAGATATAATATTATAACTAGATTTGATGCGGTTTTATCACAAAGCATAAGAAAAATATTTGATCATATAAAATTCTTTTTGGTAATTGGCAAAGTTTAAAAAATTAAGTGGATTGGTTTACAATATTTGCATTGATTTCTCTTTATATATGAGTAGCAAATTTATTCTAGATAATAAGGAGAGATTTTAATATGGCAACAAAAGAGTTGATTAGAACACAGTATGATGATTATACAGAAAAAGAATTGCTGCTTTATGTTAACAAAAAATCCAAGATGAGTTTTATTGATCTTGCACTTGCGGTTACTGGTTTAGGGACTGGTGTTGTAGGTGACTGGCTGGAGGAAAAAGTTGCAGGAGAAATTGCAAAAAGATTGAGTGCTACACTGAGTGGCTTGGGCTATGCACTGGCTTTTGGCGAAATTTTTAAAATGATTCAGGATGATATTGAAGCTAAAGAACTGGAAAAAGAAATTGTAAAAATGAAAGATAATGATAGTATGAGAATTATTACAAAGACATATATGTGGCTGTCTGGAAGTGGTAATCATACTGGATATACTACAGAAGTAACATATAAGATTATTTAAAGAAGATTTATAACAAAATATCGTAAAACAAAATTGGTTTGCTACTCAGGAGGTTCTTTATAAAGAACCTCCTTTTTATTGGTGCATTTATGCGTTGAAATAACCCCCAGTTTTACTGGGGGAAGAAAAAACTTTAGTATATAAAAACCTCCTTGTTATAAAATAGCAGTGGTTTGGCGACCGCATTGCTATAAAAAACAAGGAGGTTTTTGGCAAATGAAAAACGAGATAAGAAGTACTGCACATTCAAAATATCGCTGCGAATATCACATAGTATTCGTCCTAAAGTATAGGAGAAAAGAAATATATGGGCAACTAAAAAGAGATATTGGAGAAATATTATGAAAACTGTGTGAACAAAAAGGTGTAGAAATCATTGAGGCAGAAGCTTGCCAGATCATATCCACATGCTTGTAAGCGTTCCACCATATTTAAGTATAGCACAGTTTACGGGATATTTAAAAAGCAAGAGTAGCTTAATGATATTCGATAGACATGCGAATTTAAAATACAAATATGGACAAAGAAGTTTTTGGTGCAGAGGATATTTTGTGGATACAGTAGGAAAGAACAAAACTGCGATAAGGCAGTACATAAGAAATCAGCTGGAAGAAGATTATACAAAAGACCAAATAAGTCTAAAAGAATATATTGACCCGTTTACGGGTAGCAAGAATGGATAGGCATAAAAAGACAGCCGCTTTAGCGGCTGCCTGAGATAGTAATGCGGTGCTAAACTTTCAATGCCCCTTATAGGGGCTAAGTCTGTAAGAGCCCCTTCTAGGGGCAGAGCATACCACCAGTTTACGGGTGGTTATGATTTAATTGTGATGTTTTAATGTAAAAAAGGGTTATATATAAAGAAAGTAGAAGGTTATGAAAAAAGAATCGATAGGTATTAAAATGATTATGAAGAGGAGTGGATGAAATGAAAAAGTGGATTTGTTTTTCTATTACATTATTTATAGGGTGTTTTTTAATACCTAATAAAGCCATGGCATTACCATATGAAATTAAATGGCAGGAGAACAATTTATGCATAAGCATTGATGATACTGATTTTGAGGGGATATATTCTGTAGATTATTTAAATGATAACAGTGAAATTTATGAGAGCGTATATGACAAAACTATTGCCAGTGATGCCTATTTACTGTTGATTAATGGCGGCTTTTTACACAATCCTGATATTTTGCTTAGAGAAAATGGCATTATATATATATCTATTGAAGATCTGAAATTATTAGATATCGAAGCAACTATTGATGAAGCAAAAGGAACAATATCGCTATATTATAATGATAATTTGCTAGTATTGGAAAAGAAATACAATATAGTTACAATAAATAAGAAAAGTTATGTTCCAATGAGAGCAGTTGTAGAACAATTTGGAGGTGAAGTTAAATATATACATGATTATAAAAAGAATATCTGTAATAAAGAACAGGAGTATAACTTTAGAATTAATTTGATTTCTATTGAAATGCCAGATAATCAATCAGATTTTGAAAGTTATACACCCCAGAGTGGGCTAGAAGAAATAAAGAAGATGTCCTTGGTTGAATATAAACAGATTATAGATTTATTAGAAGAGAGAAATCAAACTTTTACAAAAGATAATCCGGACTATGATCCGTTATCTGTGTGTTACAGTGGGGAGACTTTGGGGAGATATTATGTGTACAGATTAGAAGGGTTTGAAGAATTTCCTATTTTTTTTAACAAATATACTGGAGCGGTTTATGGGGAAAATCCATGGACTCAGATGATGACAATTGCATACGGATTTCCTGATTTGAGTAAATTATATTAAAAAAAGAGCCCGCCTTAGATAGGTGGCCATAAAACAGTAGCCCACGAAAATTACTGATATATGGCATCTGTCTGACAGGGTTGGAAAACATGAACCAGGCATCATTGAGATGAAAATCTTGATGATGCCTGGTTTTTCCTATAAACGATAGATTCCCTTTTGTTAAATCAAAATACATTTTAGGATACAGTATCTATATTGTTTAGTTTCACAACAAAGATAATGCAAGAGCATAAAATTCTGTTGTAATTGTGAGATTGCTATTGAGAACGTCGAAAAAAAGATTATAATGTAAGTAACATATTTCTGTGGGGGGATACACATAAAAGTTAGCTATAAAAAGCTGTGGATACTATGTGCCGAGAAAGAAATAACCCGTGCTGAGTTGAGAAAGAAAGCAGGGCTTTCTTCTGCTACCTTCACAAAGTTAGGTAAAAATCAGGAAGTAAACCTATCTGTTTTACTGCATATTGCAGAGGTAATGGATTGTAACGCTGGAGACATGATGGACTTTATCAAAGAAAGTAATTCTGCAGCTATAGATCCGAAAGAATGATAGCAGGATTGAGGTGATCATACATGCCCTTAACCCATGTATGTGTATGGGATGGAAAAGCTGGATATCGTCGTGTATCAATAGAAGAAGCATGCTCCATGTACCCGTATACAGTCGCAGCTAATAGAGGGATTTTTGTTTGCTCTTTGTGTGCGCAAAATGTTGGACTGACAGCTCCTGGCGCCAATGTACGACATTTTCGTCATACATCTGCTGCACAGAAAAAAGAGTGTGAAGATCGTGCGCAAGCGTATGCACGGGCCAGCACGGGATATAACTGTCATCCGATGCCACTTCGCATTAAGGTGGCTCACGGAAGCTACTCGTTGGAATTAGGCTTTTTTCATACACCATCTTCTGCTACAAGCGGTCCCAGGTGCCAAAAAATCATAATTACAGATGATAACAAGCAGCAGCATATTTACTCATTTGAGAGACTTTCTTTAGAAGGTGTTACTTATCTAAACGTAGGAAATATTCCCAGCACAGAGTACCATCTTTCTTATGATCATCCATCATCAAATTTGGATAGATATTGGCCGTCTAAAACAACAGGCGTCAATATCAGAGGTTCATTTTTTGATTGTTCTACCGGGAAAATATTGTATTCTGGCAGTAAAGCATATCCTTATCGAGATTACTATCTCCTTCAGCGCAGATCCATTGGATATGTACCTCATGGAATCTCCTATGAAAGCATTGCTGAAACCAGAACAGGCTCCTTTACAACCTGGTATTTATATAAAATCCATGTGCAGGATTTCTCTGCCTCAGTTGCTCGATTTTTCTTGGAGAGGTCGATTTTCTTAACGGAAAAACCAGTAGTTTTTTATCCAATTTGGCCACCGTATGTTGAAGATCCTTATTTCTTGTACCACCACGACCCAAGAATTTATTTTTATATGCAGGGTGGAGATGCTGAACTTAATATTTACCCAGCTACCATATATGCTCAGCACCAAAATCTTGGTGATGGGAAACTCTATAGGATTTATGCAGCATCAAAAGAACAGTTATTATCTCTGGGGCAGTCGGGCGCAATTGGTTTTTCTTACCTCATGACAAAACCCCTGGATATGGTTGCAGCATTTCCGGAGGTACAGATCAAAAGTATCGATGGAAATTTGATTGCAGAAGATACCTGCAATCGACTTCCTAAAGGAAAACAACTAACCATTCAAACACCTTTTGACGGAAAGGTTATCCTCCTAAAAAATAATAAGATCTTAGAAATACGACATATTGTTGCTGAGGAAATACTCACCGTAGATGATCTTTCGTTTGGGTGTGAGGTTCGGATTTTCCAGAGCTGCGACATAGTTCGAAGTATAAGATTCGAAAAGTCAAAGGAAAACAAAAATTACGCTGATTTTGATCAAGAAATGATTCAAAAATTAAACAATTGCAATGGACCTGCGATGGCTGTTCCCCATAGTGTAGGGGTAATAGCAAAGAGCCTTTCGAATTTCCCACAGTCAAAAAAATGGTTATATCGAATGATTCGGAAAGGGAATGTTCCTGTAGATGCTTTTAAGCTCATGGTATCTTATCAAAACAGAAAGAAGGGGGCTGTGAAACATGACTAATGATATGGTGGAGTTTGTTTCAGTATGCCGTATTTCGGAAGATTATAATGGACGTATTTGGCTAACTCGAATTGCTGACATCAACGATCAGCAACTATCGGTTCCTTACAAATCCAATCGAAGCACAACCTATTTTGAAAACCGTGATAGATTATATCGTAATGACGGCCCTTCTCAGGTGGACACGATAGGCGTATGGCGCTGGACAGCAACTCCTAATCTTAACGATTCGGAAACCGACTACGTGCAATCTTTTTTTGTGTCGGATATTTTGCCGATACGTGTAGTGGTTAGTCAAGGCGTAAAATCCACGCAAAAACTAATTGAATCTTTAAAAGACGGTTCAGTTTGGACAAAGCCGTATATTTGTGACACGTTATTTTGCTACGAAAGAACATGGGGTAATTTCATAGGAGTTCTGTGTCGTCCTGAAGAGTTTGTTGTCTGCAACCAATATGCAAAGCTTAAGGATACTACCTATTCACTCCCTTGTTTTTCCTTCCAGAGCAGCGACATTTACAATTGGGATGATAAGAATCTACGCTTTATGAGGCGTATAAGATTGGGAGAACCTGAAAAGTATATCCCTGTTGGTAATGTCGATGAATTGATTCGGACTACAATTTCAGATCGCATGTCATGGAAGCTTTATAAAGATTGTATCGGGAAAACTAAAGCTGAATGGAGGGATTGTAAAGCACTTTTTGACCGAGCGTGTATGGAGTCTCTGTATGAAGAAGTTTCAGAAAAACTTGGTTGTCCCTTGGAAATTGCCAGTGAAAACGTTGAACAATTCGTAAAGAGAGCCGGTAGCCTTATTCAGGAGGGAGACATTGATTCTGATGTTTTAGCACAAATTGCATTAAATCACGATGCATTGCGTGCTCAATGTGAAGCCGCTGTTAAAAGTCAATGGCTGGCTACTCATGCTGAAGAAATTGCTACAGCTCAGTCTGAAATTGATCAAAAACATAAGGATGCGGCTGATGCTGAAGCTGCCTATAAAAAATTACTTGCGGATACATCAAAAGCACAATCAAAACTTGATAGCATTTTGAAGAAAATTGAAGAGTATGAGGCATTAGGCACTAAAACCGTTCAGGCCATCCATGATAAAATTGGCTTGGCACAGCAGGATATGGCTGGCTTTATTGCAGAATTGTCAGCCTTTATGCCCCAGCAATCCATGCAGAGTGGTTCGACAAACCGTTGGACATTTATCCCCGGCGAGGTGTGCCATAGTATGGACAACCTGGAAGGATGCAGCAGCTGGAGGGATACTTTCGAACTGCTATGTGACAACCTTCAGCTTGCGGGTATCGGATCGCAATGGACAACTATGCTGTCCTCCTTCCTATACTCTTCATATCTGAATCGTATGCCGCTGTTACTGGCCGGCCCCAACGCAAACGCCATTGCAGATGCCTTGTCTATAACGATCTGCGGTCAAAAAATCGATCTACTTAAATGCTGCGGTGAACAGGATGCCGAAGCAATTTCCGGGTTTGTGGAATCAGACATGGCTGCGGTGCAAAATCCGTTCCACCCAGACTGGGTTTCCTGTATCTCTCATTCCAACAACGGTTTTGCCTTGTGGCTTCATCCGTTCACCGAAGACCTTCAGATCGAGCCTCGCAGTTTGTACCATTATGCTTATCCCGTTTTTACGGAATGCTTTGTTGATCAGCTTCCCTCTGTAGAAAATATGGACGCTGGTCAGGAAACGGTTGAATACGATGAATTCAAGCCAGATCCAAAGTATCGGGCTAAGATGGGCCCGGTCAAAAAGCTGGGCTTGAGTCGGCTGATGCTGAGCCGTCTGGAAAAGGTTTTGGCAGACGCCAAGTGTATAGGCTCCATTTCTGATACCAGCATGGAATGCCTGTTTGGAATGTTGCCCATGTGCGTTTTAAGCGGTAAACAGGAAGCACTGACTGAGTTGCTGGATAGTGAGAAAAACATAAAATCAGAAGTCCGGGCGGAGCTTCAGCGTTACGTAGAGGAGTGATATTATGAAAGATCAACTGATTTCTGAAATATCAAAACAGCTAAATATTGCAGAAACTGCTGGTACAGAAAGCCTCTGTAAAGCAATTTATAGTGCAACGGGTAAGATGGCTCTTGCATCAATTTGGGACCATCCCGAAGATGAAAAGTTCGTCTCTATTCAGCACTTTAAGAAGAGAGCGGCCCAGGTTTTGGACGCATATCTTTCCATTTACCCAGAGGCTGCACATCGCTTCCCATCGGATCGGAGCGGTATCATTGAGGATATATACGAAACCTACAGAAGGAACGGATTCTTTTACCATTCTTCTCATCGGTTGTATCCTGCGGCACCAAGTACCGGAGGGACGGGACAATGCTCCTTGTACCGGGGCGTTCCGCCGGAGAAGCCGTGTTACATGAGCGGATTGGGGCTGTATGGTGTTACAAAAGCTGCAGAGCATGGTCAATCTGCGGCAGAGATGTTTGAGCTGCAGAAGCAGCCCCTTTCCGACTATTTACAGGAAGTTTTGGCGAGCAATGACTGGAACGAAGTGGAGTGGCCCGAAGATGCGGAATTTTTGCGCTTGAAGCCACCATTTTCCAGAGGATATTGGCAGGAAAAACCGGACAAGGTTGAAATACCCTCAATGGCCCGTTACGGAGCTCCCAATAAGCTGTACGTCTTTTATCGCTGGCTTAACGGCCATTTTGAGCAAAAGTCCATTCCCTCCTGGAGGGTAGACGATTTCAGAACCATTGGTCAGCCTGGCTATGGAGAGTATCGGCGCATCGCCTGTGGACTTTTAGAGGCTGCGCAGAAGCTCCCGCCAGTGGTCGTTAAATCTGCCTCAAATCATACGGTGTCGATTAAATTGGGATATCGTCTGCCCCCTGCAGAAGAGGACTTCTTCAAGCTATACAGCTGGCCGATCAACTTTGATATTACGCAGAAAACACCACAAGTGTTTCAGCGTGAAATGTCCGAAATTGTGTATCCGGTGTTCAAGCAGCATCTGGAATCCATTGGATACCGCTTTGTGGAGGAATAAAACATGGCAAATGGAGCAAATGCCGTACATATGCAGCTGCGGCAAGCTTTGGAAAACTATATAAAATCCCAGTATTTCGGGAAGTCCCCCATTCTGCTTTCTGCGCTGCAGGGAAAGCTGGATCAAGAAGGAGTTTTATATCAGAAACCTTATATTGAATCCTCGCCTGCCTATATGAGTAAAGAAAATGGAATACAAGATTCCGAAGTATTGCCTGACTGGCTGAAAAACTATTTTACCCAGCTGTCCATCGCAGACCTGGGTGTCTATCCTGCACCCTTCTGCCATCAGATTTCTGCTCTGGAGGCAGCCTTCAGTGGGGAAGATTTGTTTGTGTCCACTGGTACAGGCTCCGGTAAAACTGAGTGTTTTATGTGGCCCTTGATGGCAAAGCTTGCTGATGAGGCCAGAAATCGAACAGACAGTTGGGAGCTTCGTGGTGTACGCACGGTTATCATGTATCCCATGAACGCACTGGTCTCTGACCAGGTGAGTCGTCTTCGCAGACTGATCGGCGACCCGGATCATCGCTTTGTGAAAATTTTCCGTGAGATTTGCGGAAATGGTGTCCGGCGTCCACAGTTCGGTATGTATACAGGCCGTACCCCTTATGCAGGACCGGAACCCAGAAAGGACGCCGATCATAGGCTGGAAAATACCTATTCTAAAATGGTCCACCCGGAAACGGATGAAGGTGAAGATTTTCTGCGTCAATTGACGAAGGAAGGTAAAATTCCATCCAAGGAAAATTTTGATGCTTTCCTGGAGAAATTACACAACAGCAAACATATCCCCGATGCAGAAGATGCGGAATTAGTCACTCGTTTTGAGATGCAGCAGTTCTGCCCCGATATTCTGATCACCAACTATTCTATGCTGGAGTATATGCTTCTTCGCCCCAGAGAGAAAAAAATCTGGGATGATACCAAAAGATGGTTAGAAAGTGATCCCAAAAACAAGCTTCTGTTTGTTATTGATGAAGCACATATGTATCGTGGTTCTGCCGGTGGAGAAGTTTCTCTGTTGATCCGAAGATTGTTTCACCGTTTAGGAATCGATCGGAGCCGAGTCCAATTTATTCTGACCACTGCCAGTATGCCAAACAATGACGAAGAAGACCGCAAGGAGGTGCGGGACTTCGCCAATGCGTTGACTGCCTCGGATGATAATCATTCGTTCTGCTATCTGACCGGTGAAAAAGAAAAGCTTGGTGCAGAGCGCTGCAATGATCTTCCACTATCTCATTTTGTTGGGATGGAAGCCGAACCTTTCGAGGGCGATGACACCCAACGATTGGATGCACTGAATCATTTCTGGTCCGGTATTCCGGGGGCACCAGCTCCCTTTATGGATGTGGATTGCGCATGTCATTGGCTATATGATCATCTCGTTGCGTATAAACCGTTCTGTGAGATGTTTCAGCTTTGCCGAGGGACTGCCGTTTCCTTGCAGGAACTGGCAGACTCCATTTTTCCGGAAGGTGAAACAGAGGATGCCATTCATGCTGTGAGTGTTATGTTGGCGATTGCTCCCCTGGCTCGCAGCGAAGAAGGCAGCGTCCTGTTTCCTGCCCGAATGCACATGCTATTTCGTGGAATCAAAGGCGTTTACGCCTGCACAAATCCGAATTGTCCCCATTGTCACTCTGAAGATGGGCTGACCTTGGGAGAAATTTATTTTTCTGATGGCAGAATGACCTGCAAGGAATGCGGTAGTGCAGTTTACGAGCTTTATAACGACCGTCGCTGCGGCAGTATTTTCATCAAAGGGTATGTTCTAACTGCTGATTTTGAAAATCGCAAAAAAACTTATTTGTGGCACCAACCTGGAATTGTTAATGAGGATGAGGTAAAAGAAATCCACCTGTTCTTGCCAGATACAGATTATCAGTTACCCCAAAAGCAAGGTAAGAATAAAATATTCCCCTGTTATCTGGACATTGAAAGCGGATTTATTGATTTCGCAGATGATTCTTTGGATGGCAAACCCGGAATTAGAAAACTCTATTACAGCGATTTTACTGCGAAGGGACGTCCCAACATTCTGACATTTTCCACATGCCCCCATTGTCGGCATGAGCTTTCCAAAATGCAGCTGACTTCTTTCAGCACCAGAGGCAACCTTTCGTTTTTCAATCTAATCAAAGCACAGTTCCAAGCGCAGCCTCCGGTTCCGAAGAAAATGGGATGCCCGGATCAGCTGCCGAATGAAGGAAGAAAGGTTCTTCTCTTTTCTGATAGCCGTCAAAGAGCCGCAAAACTGGCTCGGGATATGTCAGATGCTTCGGATATGACCGCAGCAAGACAGCTAACTGCTCTAGCAATCCACCGAATGGAGCAGGGAACGAAAGAATATTCGTTAAATTCTTTGTATGACTTCTTTGCCATGGCTGCTGCCGAAAATCATGTGCATTTGTTCCAGGAACAGCAGCAAGAAGTTCTTCTGGAGCATGGGCAGCAGGCGATCAGAAGCTATGAGAAGAGCCAACGACGGCACAGGGATTATGAACCACGGTTTTCGATAGCAGAACATGCTCCCAGTCAGATGAAAGAGCAACTCCTGCGCTTGTATTGCGGAGGATATAATACGTTGGTGGATTCTGCCATCAGTTGGATTGAGCCGACCGACTCCGCAAAATGGGATGCAATCGACGCACTGGAGGAAGCCGGGGTTGATATTGAGGAAGATGCTTTTCTGGAGTTTTTTAACGCCTGGATTTTATGGGCCTGCGATTCCTTTGTCGTGCTTGGACAAACAATTTCCAACGATGTACGACTTAAGGTCCGTCCCAACTACGCAGGCTATGGCATGGATAAGGATTGGCATTTTTCCAACACGCTCAAAGAGTTGATGGGATGGAAGGACAATGATCCAGAAGAAGCAATTTGGGTACGGGTCCTTCGTGAAACCTTTATGGCAGAAGGACAGCACGACGAAGGAAAGTACTATGTTGATCTTTCTCGTGTAAAGCCTCGGTTCGGCTTAAATCATTCGTGGTACCGTTGTGAACGCTGCTCTGAATTAACAGCGTATCCTATGCATGGAAAATGCCCCAGCTGTCAATGTGAGCAGATCCATCCTATGACACAAGAAGAAATTGATGCACTGGATTTCTGGAGATCTCCGATTACTGACGCAATGAACGGAGAAACGATTCGGGTCATTGACACAGAAGAGCATACTGCTCAGCTGTCTCATAAGGATCAGCGAGATGAATTGTGGTCAAAAACGGAGCAGTATGAACTGCGCTTTCAGGACTTTTTGCAAGCTGGTCAGGCACCGGTAGATATCCTCAGCAGTACGACCACCATGGAAGTCGGTATCGATATTGGCTCTCTGGTGGCCGTCGGATTGCGAAATATTCCTCCTATGAGAGAGAACTACCAACAGCGTGCCGGCCGTGCTGGTCGGCGTGGTTCCAGTCTGTCCACCATTGTGACGTTCTGTGAAGATGGCCCCCATGATGCTCTGTACTTTGCTAATCCTGTTCCCATGTTCAGGGGAGACCCTCGCAGACCGTGGGTGGATACCAGCAGTGAAAAAATTGTGCAGCGTCACTTAGGAATGGTTGCACTGCAAAGCTACTTAAAATTAAAATCCGAGAGCCTGGATGCGATTCCGGCGATTACTTTTTTGGATGAGCATTTGGAAGCGTTTGGCGTTTATCTGAAAACCCACCAGATTTCCGACAATGATATTCTGATTCCTGCCCAGGCCAAACAGGCGCTGGATAGCTACAAGGATGCACTTTCAACGGCTTTGGCGCAGCTAAAGACGAAGCGTGACAAACACCCCGAGCTCTTTGAAACAGATGACGGAAGTGAATCCGGCAGAAAGTCTTTGCTGGATGCGCTTTATGAAGAAGGCATCATCCCTACATATTCCTTTCCTAAGAATGTGGTCAGCACCTATATTTCCAAACCAAACGGACAACTGAAATATCAGGTTGAACGGGGACTTGATATGGCCATTGGAGAATACGCTCCCGGCAGAGCCATTGTTGTAGACAAAACGACCTATCAGATCGGTGGTTTCTATTATCCCGGCGGAGACCGAACTGAAGCAACTGCAGCCTCTCCTGCACGGCCTTTTATTCAGGATGCCAACTATCGCAAGGGCGTTATGACTTGCGAGAAGTGTGGATGGTTTGGTTTACGGGAAGACCATATGGAGCATTGTCCCTTCTGCGGCAATCCAACACTGACCCCTATGCGTGAAATGCTGCGGCCTTGGGGTTTTGCACCCAAGGATGCCCGATCCATTGAAACAGCTCAGTTGAATGAAGAATACTCTGCTACCCAGCAGCCGCTATACTCCACATTGCCGGAGGCAGATGATGTATCCGAGATCAATGGATGTGCCAATATTCGAATGGCAGTTCGACCGAACCAGAGAATTATTATGCTGAATAAAGGTGTAGGTAATAAGGGATTCACGGTCTGTTGTGACTGCGGTGCTGCCATGCCTGGTGATGATGAAAGCGTTCTGAAAAATGTTATGCGGCCCTATCGCTCAAAATTTAATCGGACTCGATGCAAGCATACGGATACCATCAATGTGAATTTAGGGTACGATTTTATCACCGATATGCTGGTTCTGGAATTCGAACTGGATAGGATGAAGGTAGATGTCAATGCAGAGAAGAGCTCCTGGTTGAATCGAGCTGGTCAATCTTTGGCAGAAGCCTTGCGACTTGCCGCTTGCCAGGAATTGGATATAGAATTTACGGAGCTGGTAACAGGGTATCGTATCCGTCAAAATTCCAGCGGTGATTACGTGGACATCTATCTGTACGACAGTCTTTCCAGCGGCGCCGGTTATGCAGTCAGTATGGAATCTCAGATCCATACACTGCTCTCAAAGACCAGAGAGCTGTTGGAGGGATGCACCTGTGAAAGTGCCTGCCATAAGTGCCTGAAGCACTATCGAAATCAATTTGTTCATGGAATGTTGGATCGAAAGGCAGCGCTGAATTTGCTGGACTGGGGTGAACAAACAAAATTACCGGCAGAACTGAGTCCCGTCCAACAGAAAGAAATTCTGGCTCCGATGACACGAATTCTCCAGCGTTCTGGTTTTTCTGTCGATTTTGATGGACATCGCATAACTGTTCGGGGAAAATGGTCCAGCAAGAAACTGGTCATCTATCCGGCGATGTGGGCTAAGCCAAGAGGGTCTGATACAATTTTCATTAGTGATGCCCTAATCAAATATGCAAAGCCGATTGTACTAAAAGAAATTACAGGAGATATTTAAAAGATCAAGAAATGAGTTGATACCCGAATCGTATAGATCTTTTGCAGCCACCATCGCAGATGGTTTCAAAGGGGACTGGGGATGCTTCCCCCAGCAAGCAATTTTTGCGGATACGGCCAGCGGGCGAATCTGCGAAAATGAGGAAACCTGTACAGGTTTCCACTGCTTGCCACTTTGTGACAGGTGCTTTTCTGGCATCTGATCCGCACATAGTTGAGCAATTCATCAGCAGAGGGCTTCCGGAAAATCGGAGTCCCTCTGATTTTGCTTATGGGAATTTCTCGGAAGCCGGTTTCAACTTCAGACCGAATTGAACCGAAGTCAAAGCATGACCGGATTTTGAACGAACGGCTCCGGGTGGGGTGCTTCACAACTTGGCAAGCAGTGCAAAGTGGTACCACTTTGCCGCTTTACAAATTCGCAAGCAGTGTAAACAGGGCCCTGTTTACCCGCTTACAAAAATTCTACTCCGCATAATTTTTGTAAATCGCTTGTCGGGGAAACGCCCCAAACCCCTCGAACGCTGCCTTGCGGCAGCGGCTGTGCCATCGTTCCGATGGCTTTTCAAAAACCAGATTTTGCATTTTTGCTTCTGTTCCATGTGGCAAATTGAAAAATTTTCTTTAACACCAGAGGCAAATACTTGCCAAATCTTGCCGCATCGTGTAGAATGAACTTAAAATTGAATAGTTTATTTTTCTGACATATTGTGGGCAAGCCCCACTTGACTCTGATTTTGAATCAGAGTATTTGCTTTTACCATTTAAGAGTAAGGCTGTTACATAACACATCTGCTGCGTTCGCAGGACAGGTGCGTTTTGTGGCAGCCTTTTTTGCTGCCTTCTTTCAATTCCACACAATGGAACAGACAAGGAGGAAAAATATGTTTGGAAAATACGGAATTGATTTTGGCCCGGAAGCGCACAAAGGCTTCAGCGACCGTGAGTGGAAATTGGCTTGTGAATTTTTCGATTTGATGCTGCACCTTCCATTAACGGAAGATGAAGACGAGTGGGATAGTTTTTTTGATTGGGCATTAAGTGAGGTATTCGATGTCGATGAAAATACCGACCATGAGGTTGCTTTTGCAGAGGCCGAAGATGCTTTGGAATGGCTGAGAGGATTGTTTGAGGAAGATCCAGAACAGAATGAGATCCCCTTTGATCCTTATCTCAAAATCCAGCGTACATCCGAAACTCTAAAGCGCAGTTCCGTGTACCGGGACGAAAACGGAAACCTGCACTGCTGGAATATTTCCGCTTATCAGATTCCGTCTATCTCCTTGACGGAAGAAATCTCCGGGACCGTTTATACCGTCACCGGCCGCTTTGAAGGCTCTCAGAATATGCTGCGGAAGCTGGAGCGGATCACAGCACAAAATTTTTCTACTGAGATGGGGGAGGACGCATGACAAACGAGAAAAGTTATGTTAACATAATGGCAACCAACCCTGTACTGACAGTTGCTCCGCCAAAGGAGGAAACAGAAATGTTTGGAGCAACCGATAAAATTACCGCACTCTATTGCAGACTTTCTCAGGAGGATGAGAGAGCTGGCGAATCCCTCTCCATTGAGAATCAGAAGAGTATTCTGCTTTCGTATGCCCGAGATCACCACATGACGAACCCGGTGTTCTTTGTGGACGACGGCTATTCCGGCACCAACTTTGACCGTCCCGGTTTTCAGGAGATGCTGGCTCAAATCGAGGCTGGCAAGGTGGCCAACTGCATCGTCAAGGATCTGTCCCGCCTGGGCAGAAACTCCGCTATGACGGGCCTCTACACCACGCTGACTTTCCCCAAGTACGGCACCCGCTTCATCGCCATCAACGACAACTTCGACAGCGCCGATCCCAACAGCGTGAACAACGATTTCGCCGGGATCAAGAACTGGTTCAACGAGTTTTACGCCCGTGACACCAGCCGCAAGATCCGTGCTGTTCAGAAGTCCAAGGGCGAGAAAGGAATCCCGCTGACGGTCAATGTCCCCTATGGTTATATGAAGGACCCGAACGATCCCCACCACTGGCTCATCGATCCGGAGGCCGCACAGGTGGTCAAGAGAATCTTTACCATGTGCATGGAGGGCCGTGGCCCGTCCCAAATCGCCAATCAGCTGCGAGCGGATCAGGTGCTGACGCCTACCGCTTACAAGAAGCAGCAGGGCCTTGGAACGCCCCACCCTCTGCCGGAAAATCCCTGTAAATGGTCGAACAGCTCTGTGGTCAACATTCTGGAACGCCGGGAGTACACTGGCTGCACAGTCAACTTCAAGACCTATACTAACTCTATCTGGGATAAAAAGAAACATCTGAATCCTGTGAAAAATCAGGCTATCTTCTCGGATACACATGAGCGCATTATCGACGATGATGTGTTTGAAAAGGTTCAGGAGATTCGTAATCAGCGTCACCGCATGACCCGGACAGGCAAGAGCAGCATTTTCTCCGGTATGGTCT
>OGIE01001963.1_pt1 | contig 26745 bp, 19 predicted proteins | sample 1571581 | NCBI WGS metagenome assembly OGIE01 (sample SAMEA2582021, study PRJEB24529) | metagenome | biome: Human gut stool | place: China | collected 2011
GGTGTTGCCGTACACACCCCGACTTACTATAACATAGATGCCTATGCACTTAACTGGGTTAGTTCTGAATTCGTTGAACTACCGTTTGAAGGGGCCGATCCCAGCAAAGAATTCAAGTATGGTAATGGAGCACATACGAATTTCGAGTACAAACTCAAAACACCTTGGAGAGTCATGGGAAGCGTGGCCACGGTTATCGGCCAAAAAGCTATCATCAGTGCTGATTACGAGTACGTGGATTACTCGGCAACCAAATTCACGAACAATGGTTCCAATAACGAATACATGGCAACTAACAATGCCATTAAAACAATCTACAAAGGCACGCACAACTTCCGTGTAGGAGCAGAATATAGGTTTAATAGTATATTTTGTTTACGTGGTGGGTATAATTACCTAGCATCTCCTTATTCCAAAGGTGAAATGAATGAAAAGAATAAAATTCAAACAATCTCGGGAGGAGCAGGACTTAATCTTGGCGTATTCTACGCAGACTTGGCTTATCTTCACAAAAGTTCTAAAATTAACGGATTATTCTATTATTACGAAACAGAAGATGTGACAATCTCATCTCCAGAATTCCAAACCAAATTCAAAGATAACGAATTCAGGTTAACAGTAGGATTGAGATTCTAGATACAAGAAAGGGTGCTTTTCAAGCACCCTTTCTTTTTATCCTTAATCGTCATTATTTCTTCATTTCAAATCCCAGAAGAATCTCGTCATATCCCTCCATTAACGAAGCGGTTGTATTATTTGATTTCTTCAACGCAGAAGACAGCACGTTCAGAAACTTGATTAACTTCTCAGTGTTAAAAAGCAATGAAACTTGTTCTCCAGATTTCACGAGTTGTACATCAACACTCTTTATCGTGATTGTTTTTGCCAACATATAATTCAACGTCATCACTCGACTTTTCTCATCCAGAGAATACGTTCCTTTCAACACTTTCTTGCCGATCGTATTGGTAAATGTACTATCACTATTAAACGTGTAACTGAAATTCCCCGGAACAATCCCCAACTTCGTGTAAACATTCACCATTTTTTTCTCTAACGCTGACGTAACCAATGAACCACTCGCCTCTTTCAACAAATCTCCGCTCGTCATCTTACAAGCCGGCTCCACATACGTCCAATTTCCTTGAAGATCCGAAAACTTAATCACATTTCCGGTAACTAAATTCACAACATCTTTCACCTTCGAGGAATTCAAGATGTCTTTCAACGATTGTGCATACACAGATTGCAAATTTCCCGTTAAAAAACATGCAAACACGACCAAAACAGTAGCTATTCGTTTCATAAATATAATGTTAAAGGTTTAAATCCCATCAAAAACGATAGCAAAGATAATTTTAAAGTTTAACAAGGCAAAATCATAATTCATCAATAAAACCATAATTATCCCCGCAGGAAACGTAATTCTATCTCGAAACAATTAATTTTGCAATCCACTAAAAATTTGAAAAATGATACTAGCAACTCCACGATTAACCCTAAGAAAGCTTACACAAGATGATTTCGATGATGTATGTAAATTATTACAAGATCCCGTGGTGATGTACGCTTACGAGGGTGCTTTTAACGATCAGGAAGTACAAGAATGGCTGAACAAGCAATTCAAACGATACGACAAAGACGGCTTTGGCCTATGGGGAGTCGTGGAAAAAAGTAATCGAGAACTCATTGGTCAATGCGGTATCACACTTCAAGAATACAATAATCAACAAATCCCGGAAATCGGCTACCTGCTTCGGCAAGAATACTGGCACCAGGGATATGCCACGGAAGCCGCCATCGCTTGTAAAAAATACGCTTTCAAAAATCTCGGTTTTCATGAAATATATTCCATCATCCGAGACACGAACATCGCTTCCCAAAAAGTAGCCCAGAGAAACGGCATGAAAATAATAGATACTTTTGTCAAGCATTACCGGAATGTCGATATGCCACATTTTTTATTTCGTGTCACAAAAGGATAGTGCTTGAATTATACGACACACATCATCTATTCATACTTCCTACGGGTATTCGTGTTTATTGCAACAAAGAACAAAAAGTCCACCTAATTTTTCATGTGAGCCTCTTTTAGGCCTTTTTTTGCTTTCTGATAGGAAAGAAAAAATCCTGAAATATTGATTTTCAGGATTCTGCTTCGTTTGTTCATTATCTCTAGTGATCCGGTTGGGATTCGAACCCAAGACCTACGGCTTAGAAGGCCGTTGCTCTATCCAGCTGAGCTACCGAACCGGGTGTCGTTCATTTCGACGGTGCAAATATAGCGGTTTTCGCTATAAATACAAACTTTAGTAGATACTTTTTTGAATAAAATATATTTTTATCTTTTATCGGGTATCGCAAACCTTTTTAAGGAATGTCCCGTATAAAGAAGATAAAATTCTTATTGCAAGAAAAGAATTAAAACTTTACATTTGAAAAAAGATATTGTTCAAACATTTTAATTAAAAGAATTATGGCAAAAGTAACACTTGCTGGAAACAGTATAAACACGAAAAGTAATTTACCTTCAGTAGGTTCCGTAGCTCCCGATTTTTCGTTGGTAAAAACAGACTTGTCGGAACTAGCATTGTCAAGCTTGAAAGGACAACGGGTTGTATTGAATATTTTCCCGAGTCTTGACACGAGCGTGTGCGCTACTTCTGTCCGCACGTTCAATAAACTGGCGGCCGAAATGAAGAGCACGGTCGTGCTGGCCATCTCGAAAGACCTTCCTTTCGCCCATGCCCGTTTCTGCACAACGGAAGGTATCGACAAGGTAATTCCCCTTTCGGCGTTCCGCTGTCAGGCTTTCGGGGAGAAGTACGGGATTGAAATGATTGATGGGCCGTTAGCCGGGTTACTGGCTCGTTCTGTTGTCGTAATTGATGAGAATGGGAAGATTGTTTACGAAGAACTGGTTCCGGAGATAACTCACGAACCGAACTACGAGGCCGCTTTAGCCAGCTTAAAATAAACATGAAAAGAGGGAAGTTTAAATACTTCCCTCCTTTTTTACTTTTTATTTAACTCGTTCCAATTGAACCGTGAAGTGGCGCATCAGAGGAGCTTCCCAGGTGATACGAACCCCCTTGGTAATTTGCTCGCGACGATCGAACACGTTTTTCAAAGCGACAGCGATAACATCCATGTGATTGTTCGTGTACACTCTTCTCGGGATGGCCATACGCAGAAGATCCAGACCACCGAAACGGTTTTCACGGGTAACCGGGTCACGGTCAGCCAGGATATAACCAATCTCGCACGCACGAATACCAGCTTCCAGGTAAAGTTCGACGGTTAATGTCTGGGCCGGGAATTGTTCCTTCGGAACGTGAGTCAACACTTTCGGGGCGTCAACAAACAAGGCGTGACCACCGGCAGGACGCTGGTATGGAATCCCGAACTCGTCCAAACGAGAGGCCAGGTATTGTACTTGCTTGATACGGGTTTCAAGGTTATCGAATTCCGTGTTTTCATCCAGACCGATTGCCAAGGCATTCATGTCGCGACCGTTCATACCACCATAGGTCAAGTATCCCTCGAACTGAACGCAGAAGCCTTTAGCACCGTCATACCAATCCTGATGGCGAGTTGCGATAAAACCACCCATATTCACGATCGCGTCTTTCTTGGCACTCATTGTCATTCCATCGGCATAGCTGAACATCTCTTTCACGATCTCTTTGATCGTCTTATCCTTGTATCCTTCCTCGCGGGTTTTGATGAAATAAGCATTTTCAGCGAAACGAGCAGAGTCAAACACGACACGCTTGCCATACTTGTCAGCGATAGCACGAACTTCCTTGATATTCTTCATGGAAACCGGTTGTCCACCAGCCGTGTTATTCGTAATCGTCACAATAATGAACGGGATTTTATCAGCATGTTCCGCCAACACTTTTTCCAGTTTCACCGGGTCAAGATTTCCCTTGAAAGGAATTTCCAGCTGGGTATTTTTCGCCTCGTCGATTGTCACGTCCCAAGCGATGGCTTTACGTCCCTCGATATGCCCCTTGGTCGTGTCGAAATGAGAGTTGCCCGGAACGATATCTCCCTCTTTCACGAGGTAAGAGAACAACACGTTCTCGGCCGCACGTCCCTGGTGAGTCGGGATCACGTAATCGAACCCAGTCAAACGGGTAATCATGTTTTTCAAGTTGAAGAAAGAAGACGCACCCGCGTAACTTTCATCACCCAACATCATCCCGGCCCATTGGCGATCACTCATGGAGCCGGTACCGGAATCGGTAATCAAATCAATATATACTTGTTCTGAACGCAACTGGAACACGTTGTAGTGTGCCTCTTTAATCCATTGTTCTCTCTCTTCGCGAGTACTCTTACGAATGGGTTCAACCATTTTAATCTTCCACGATTCTGCAAAAGGTAATTCCATAATCTTTAAACTTTAAGTAGTTAATGATATAAATAAATTATAATATAATTCACCGAAGACATGACCTGACGGCCATCAATTAAAATAAGGAAATAAACGGGGGGACACGAAAGATCACCACCTTTAGTCTACAAAGGTATCGCGTTTCTTGATATTTAAGAAAAGTTTACTCACTAATATGACACTTTTATCTTTCATCGAAGCAAATTTGAGAAAAATAAAAAAAAAGACCAAGGATTTCTTGATCTTTTTTTTCACTATTTCTTCTTTTTCTTCGCCATTCGTTTCTTCATCACGTTCCTCCGGTTGTCCTCAGCCGTGTAACTATTCTTCGCTTTCTTGGCATGGAAGGCCCCTCCCCCTTGCGGTTTCCCCCGCTGGTAAACGATATTATTCGTCTGGACTTGTTCCTCTTCCAACAACAGCTGGGATATCTCCAGTTTATCGGGTAAATCCAGAATCTCGATCTCCTGGTTGATCAAACGTTCGATATCCATGAAACGATCTTCCTCGATCTCCGACACGAAACTGATCGCCTCACCCTCTTTCCCGGCACGGGCGGTACGCCCGATACGATGCACGTACTCCTCGGCCAGGGAAGGAATATCAAAATTGATCACGTGGCTCACGTCCTGCACGTCGATACCGCGGGCCGCCACGTCGGAAGCCACCATGATACGGGTCTCCCCCGCCTTGAAGGACCGAAGAGCTTTCAAACGGGTATTCTGGGCCTTGTTCGAGTGAATAACGCTTAATTCTCCTTTCCAGTAATCGGCCAGCCGCTCCACGATACGGTCGGCATTCTTCTTCGTCTCGGTAAAGATCATCACCTTATTAAACCTTTCCTTTTCGGCAAGTAATACCTTCAACAAATTGATCTTGGTCGATATATTTGGCACGTCATAACGATACTGCTTCACGTGTTCCACGGGAGTAGCCTGGCGGGCCACTTCAACGCGAACCGGATCGTTCAGGAAATCGCGGGACAGGGCCTCCACGGCCTCCGAGAATGTCGCAGAGAATAACATGGTCTGGTGTTTTTCGGGCAGTACCTCGAAAATCCCCTTCAACTGCGGCAGGAATCCCAAATCCATCAAACGATCGGCCTCGTCCACCACGACGGTTTTTATCATCTTGGTACGAATGATACCATTGTAGTATATATCCATGAAACGCCCGGGCGTGGCGACGAGCAAATCAACCCCCTCAAACACCCGATCCTGCTGGGTACGGATATTCGTTCCCCCGTACACCCCGACACAACGGATATCCATGAACTCGGTCAATAACTCGACACTCTCGCACACCTGTACGACCAGTTCCCGCGTGGGAACCACCACCAATGCGCGGGGAACGCCCCCTTGCGCATAGTGCAATTTCATCAACATCGGGATCAGGTAAGCCAAGGTTTTTCCCGTACCCGTCTGTGCTATACCAATCAAATCCTTCCCGGAACGGCTAACGGAAAACACTTCTTGCTGGATAGGGGTCGGGGTCTCGAAACCGGCCTCTTCCAACGCCATCAATATTTGTTTGCTTACATTTAAATCCTGAAATCCCATACGTGTTATGTTTTAAGAACTATGCGGTTACAAAGGTACAAAAAGTAGCGCATCGAGTGAAATAAATTTATTCATAAAATAAATTGCATCTAAATACTAGAAATAATTTACTAGCATTCAACATAATACGATAACACACACACGTAACAAACACACACCAGGCTTATTTTTTATTTGCTTTTATCAAAATAATGTTCTAAATTTATTGCAGATAAAACCTCTAAAATTACTACGTTATGACTTATACTATTACTTTTAACGAGCTGAGAAAAATCAAAGACATGCTACCTCACGGAAGCATGCAGAGAATTGCAGAAGACTTGGGTATCAGTACAGACACCGTACGTAACTACTTCGGAGCCGATAATTATGACAACGGGGGATCAAGCGCAGGCATACATGTTGAACAAGGCCCGGACGGGGGACTTGTCGTTCTGGATGACACGGTCATTCTGGACAAGGCAAGAGAACTTTTGAACGTGTAGCAAAAAGATTTTAGTACCGGGAAATCGCTAAATAGCATTCCCGGTATTTTTTTACCGCTTTTTTTACCTATTTTTGCACGGGAATTCAGGGCATCCAACTTGCAACCTGATAACTTGTAACTTGTAACGTCGCCCCGCGACACAAAAAGAATATGAGCAAAATAGTTCTAAAAGCCGGTAAAGAAAGATCTTTGTACAGACTCCACCCGTGGGTATTCTCGGGAGCCATCGCGAAAAAAGATAACGACATTCAGGAAGGTGATGTCGTGAAAGTATATAATCACGACAACGAATACCTGGCTGTCGGGCATTACCAGATCGGCAGTATTGCCATGCGCGTGCTCAGTTTCAAGGAAGAAGAAATTGATTATCCTTTTTGGGTGGAACGTATCCGCCAGGCTTACCAGACACGGGTTGCCATCGGTTTGGTCACGAACCCGGACAACAACGTCTACCGCCTGATTCACGGCGAGGGAGACGACCTTTCGGGTCTTATCATCGACTATTATGCGGGAGTAGCTGTCGTGCAATTCCACTCCGTGGGCATGTACAAGGCAAGAAAGGAAATCACGAAAGCCCTTCTGGAAGTCATGGGGGATAAAATCACGGCCATATACGACAAATCCGAGGGAACCCTCCCCTACAAGGCCGGGTTGAATCCTAAAAACGGCTACCTGTACGGTCATGCCGATAACTTCGTGGCTATCGAGAACGGGCTAAAATTCAACGTAGATTGGTTGGAAGGACAAAAGACAGGCTTCTTCGTGGACCAACGTGAAAACCGACGTCTCCTAGAACAATATGCACGAGACAAAAACGTGCTCAACATGTTCTGTTACACGGGAGGCTTCTCGTTCTACGCCATGCGAGGCGGGGCAAAACTTGTGCATTCGGTAGACGCATCGGCCAGAGCCATCGAATTGACTAACCAAAACGTGGAACTCAATTTCCCCGGGGATTCCCGCCACGAGGCTTTCGTGGAAGATGCCTTCAAGTTCCTCGAAAAATCACACAACAAATACGACCTGATCATTCTTGATCCTCCCGCCTTCGCCAAGCACCAAAACGTGCTGGATAACGCCATTCAAGGGTACAAGAAACTGAATCGCAAAGGGATCGAAGTCGTGAAACCCGGGGGACTGGTTTTCACATTCTCCTGCTCGCAGGTAATGACGAAAGACCTGTTCCGTCAAACGGTCTTCACGGCCGCAGCCAACACGGGAAGAAAGGTAAAAATATTACACCAGTTAACCCAACCCGCCGATCACCCGATCAGCATTTACCACCCGGAAGGGGAATACCTGAAAGGGTTGGTGTTGTATGTAGAATAAAAAAGTGCCGATTGGCACTTTTTTTTATTTCTCAAATAAGTTATTTATCATGTCTCTCATCGGAACGATTTTATCCGCCCCACAAACATTCAAAAGAACTTTCCCATCCGGCCCAATCAAGATTAACTGGGGAAGAGAGGTTACAGAATTGAATTGTTGTTTATCGGACAATTTCACCTCTGAAAATAATATGTTTTTCCACGGTAAGGCTTCTTCTTTTATCCCTTCCAACCACTTCTGCCGATCCTTGTCTTTCGAAATGCCAAGTACATCAAATTTACCAGAAGGATAATATTTATCATACAATACCTTTATTTCAGGAAGAATATTCCGACATGGCCCGCACCAAGAAGCCCAGAAATCCAACAACACGTACTTCCCTCGATAATCTGACAGGCTAATTTTTTCTCCCCGAGAAGTCTCCGCTGTAAAATTCTTAAACGGAATCCCGCTTCTTGTTAAATAAGTTTTTTCCATTTCTTCCGTTAAACTCCTTAACAGAGTATCTCTCTTTGCCTGTTCGTCTAATTCCATGTGATACCCCACGAGACGATCAAAACTTCTCAATTGGATCACGGAAGACAAATCTTCCAACACCTCCCGAGAACAAGCCCGATTACAAGCGGCAAGGTAATAGGCATATTCCATATCCTTTTTCGTAACAGATATAAATTCATTTCTTTCCGTCTTATTCATTCCCTGCATATTGAGCAAATCACCCCACATACACGGGTAAAAGAACATATTATACACATATGCAGGAGTAAAAATCTTTGCATACAAATCTAACATCTTCTTTACCTGATCCACACCAGCAATCTCTCTTTGTTCCAATTGATCAAACATTTGATATTTTAATTCAAGCGGGATATTCGCAATAACCAGTACGTCATTTATTTTCCCAGCGTTCACGGCCTGACGGAATACTTTCCAATAGGCCTTCTCCCTTTTATTTCGCAATTTATTCAACTGCTTCTCGACCCGCCCCGCTAACATGGTATCATTATTCAAATAGGCTTTCATGTAGTCCTCTATCAAATCCTTCTTCCCAACAATATATTGCCGGTTAACTTTCTCGAAAAGATGATAAAAAACACTTGATTTATCTCCCTTAACCTCTATTTTCAATGGACGACTCTCAACGACTTTCACTTCTACCGTTTCATCATCTCCCACCATAAATAAAGACGAGAATCCGTATTTTGAAACTAAACGCAATACTTTAGGAGTTTTATTCACTTGATATACAGCTATATCATTCTCAAAATTTAACGGAACCTGTTTATTCCACGCAAAAGCCCACAATTCCGATATCCATAGAGAATCTGTTCCGGTATACTCTATTCTAATTTGTTGCCCGTACACGAATGTCGAAATAAACAACATACAGGATATGATTATATACTTCAATTTATTCATCATGTCTATTCACTATTTATTATTTTATCAATTTACCCGGAATCTTATAAATATCTTCCCGGCGCAATTCTTTTGCCACGATTCGTCCCTCCGGGTCTATCAATAATATGAAGGGTATTGAATTCCTATTAAATAAATTCCACAATACCTGCTTCGTATCACGTAAATTCACAAAATCATTCATCTTTTTGCTTTCCACGGCTTGCAGCCAATTCTTCTCTTTTTTATCTGTAGAGATCGCAACAACTTGTAATCCTTTATCTTTTAATAGATCATAGGCTTTACGAATATTTACCAATTCAGCACTACAAGGTCCACACCAAGAAGCCCAAAAATCAATCAACACGTAACTACCCCGAAAATTTGAAATTTTGATATTTTCACCTGTTATGGAAGGTAGTTCAAAATCAGGAATAGGTTCTCCCAATTTCAACTTCATTTCCTTATCTCTAAATTCAATTAAATTCTTATATAATTGACTATTACACACCGCAGAATCTGTATACAAATCTAACATGTCATTAAGTTGTTCCAGTGAAAAATCTCTTTTCCCTAGATTCAAAAGATATAACAATCCCCAAGAATTCGGATTTTCCTGCAATGATTTAAAAAAAATCGCATACTTCGTGGAATCTTCCAATCCGAACTTTCTACTACGGGTTACATGCCCTTTGTACAAAGCTTTATAATAGCTCAAAGCTTCATTTTCTTCCCCCCCCTCTACAATCAAATTTACATCTTTAAATTTATAGCCAGTAGGATTTAAAATAGTTTTTTCCTCTTGCAATAAAACGCTGTATACATTCACGTCCGGGGCATCAATCACAAAACTATTGGCCGCAGCCTTGTTCTTCACGCTAAAACCAACAACCTCAGGGTGTTTATTGATTCCGGTAAAACAAACTTGATTTCCTTCTCCCATAACCATAGAATCGGCAAGCACTCCCTGAAGTGTCTTTTGATCCAATTTGTAAAGATAAATCACATCTCCTGGCTTACTCCCATAAATCGAAATCGTCAGGCGATAAGGTTTTTGGGCAAACACCATTACTGTAATAACCAGTGACAGTACAAACAATACTACTTTTTTCATACATGTATCTTTATATAGATAAATACCTTTATCTACGTTCCAATAAATTATTTAATATTTTGTAAATCACACCTTTTGAGACATACGGTAACCGATTTAATATTAATTTCCCTTCCGGGTCAATAATAGCAAAATGTGGTACACCAGTTATTCCAAACAATTCATATAATTCCTTTCGGTCTTGTTGCCACCGCAGTTGAAGTCCCTTCATGTCGGATTCTTCAATTTTCTCTATCCAAGTTTCTCTTTCCTGCTCTTTATTTACAGACATAGAAAGAAAAACAACATTCTTTCCTTCAAATTTTTCTTCCATGGCAGAAATATAAGGAATTTCCCCGCAACAAGGGACACACCAAGTTGCCCAAACATCCAAAAGAATCCATGAACCTTTGTATTGATCCAGATTTATGATTTCACCTTTCACGTTCTCACCGGATAATTTCGGATAAGTATTTAATACATCTGTTTTCCTTTCTTTGAATTGTTCTTCCAAATCTGCCCACAAGGCGAGAATTTTTTCCACGTGTTCCGGGTTTAATTCAGTAAGACATTTATCAATTTGTTCTCTATCATCGGGAGTCGCCCAGAACATCAATCCCTCTAAATTTTCGAAAAGCATCCGTTCCCGAACTCGTTTTGATTTAAAATAATCAACCAGTTTTAATTCATTTTCATAATAACGGAAAGGATCTCCCAATCGTTTTACAGGATCAAATAAACGTAAATAATCCGCATAAAGGTGAGCTATATTCCAGTAACTCACGGAACACACACTCCGTTCATCCTCGGAATCCCCGATTACTTCTGAAATACATTTTAACGCCTTTGCCGGAACATTCCCAAACATTACCCCTCCTTGCTCGGTACAATATTTTATTAGCATGGGAAAATACTTAAGTTCTAACTCCACAACTTTCCCGAAATTCTTTGAATAATCAGGATTTTGTTTTTTAAACCGCTCGAACCGCACATTCAACGTATCGCCAATATTATTCACGTTCCATTGGGGTTTACGCCCAGGTTTCGAGCAAACATTTCGGTCAATAAAATAATCTATTTTCAATGCGTTCAGCTCACATAAAAAATTGTTCTGCCGGGCGCATAAACTTCCATCATTAACAACCTCTAGAATCTGATCTTTCAATTTTACTTTCAGTTTTTCGCCTTTCTCTAAAAAGAAATCATAAGGTTTAAAAGCAAAATAAAAAGATTCTCCAAACATTTTAGCCCCTTTAAATGTCATCACATACGGTTCTCCATCTTTTAATTGAACACCCTGTCGCTGATAAACAATTCGGTGATCTCCTTCAGGTAAAAACTCGATTCGGGCTTCTTGGCTACATCCAGTAAAAACCGAACATAAAAAGTACAAGCAAAAAAATACATTCTTCATAAATAATAAATTTGGTTTTAAAGTTGATTTATTGAATTCAATCTCTATAAAAACAATTCAGAACAAGAATGTGTCTAAAATTTATTTACCAACCTTATCTTATTCGAAAAAAAAACTATAAGTTTGTCCTGGTATGAAGCATGTGGAAACAGATATTTCTTTTTTGAAACAATTAAATGCCCGTCAACACGAAGCATTTAAAGTACTATTCAAGGACTATTATCAAGACCTTGCCTATTACTCGTGCAAAATATTAAAAGACCCCATTGCGGCGGAAGATATCGCACAGGATGTATTCATCCGATTATGGGAAAAAGAAAATCACTTCGAAAATCACTTAGCCCTTAAATCCTATTTATATCTTTCTGCCCGGAATAATTGTTTAAATTACCTTCGTCACCACCAGATCGTCTCCGAATTTGAAAATAAATTGCCAGAAGAAACCTCTGACGAATCAACTTGGAACACGATTGTAGAATCGGAGATTATCAGTATTCTCTCGGAATATATCAATCAACTTCCTCCCGAATGCAAAAAAATCATGGAATTCGTTTTGCAGGGATACAATAGCAGTGAAATAGCCTCTCAAACCGGAGCTACAGCCAGTACTGTCAGAACACAGAAACAACGTGGAATATCCTTGTTAAGAAAGATGATGTCCCCGGAACTTTTCACGTTATTTATCGCATTTTTCCGCTCTTCAGAATAACCTAAAACATTATCTGCATTTTTTTCAAAAAAAATATATATTTATTTAGACACATAGACTTCGTCAATTGTTTTAATAATAAAATATTTCTAATGATGCAGATCAAAAAAGAAATCGAAGAAGCGAACAAAATTCTCAAAGAGATTGAGGAAGCCTTGAATACCGAGGATTGGGAACACGTGGCCACCCACGATAATTACTTAAAAAAGGAAATCGGTACTCCCCGACAACTATATAGTAATATAAAACTTCACGAGAGTTTCAATATTGAAAATGCTTTAGGGAAATTCACTCAAAAGACACAATCTCCCCGCAAGATAAAAACAATATACAAATATATAGCAGCTGCCTGTGTACTTCTTGCTAGCATGACTTATCTGACATTCCATTATTGGGGGAAAGAAAAAGCTGAATTAACGCCATATTCCTTACAACATGCCTATTTAATTCTCGATAACGGGCAACATGTTAACCTGAACCAAAAAGTAAATCTTGACAAGGATGGTGTAACAATAACAAATCCAGGGGCGTCGAAGGTCATCTATACCGCTAATCAAAACGTGGAAACAACGACCCAAAATAAACTCATCGTCCCACTAGGAGCAGAAAAATATATCCTGCAACTTAGTGACGGAACAATTGTTAAAATAAATGTCGGTAGTGAATTAACATTTCCATCCGTATTTACAGGAGATAATCGTATCGTCGAACTATCAGGGGAAGCGTATTTTGACGTAACCCATTCAACGACCCCTTTTATTGTTCGTAGTAAAAATATGGATGTAAAAGTACTTGGAACAACTTTCAACATGATGGTTTACCCGGAGGAACCAGTTATTAACACGACACTTATATCCGGGAAGGTCATGGTTACTTGTCATAGTGATAAAGATAGTATCACCCAAACAGCCGTTCTAAATCCCGGCATGCAGGCAAATTACCAAAAAGAGGTTCAGAGATTAGAGATTAATCCTGTTGATTGTGAATATTATACAGCTTGGATAAAAGGAGATCTATCGTTTGAAAACGCAAGTATGGAAGAAATCATGCGTATCATTGCACGGAATTATAACCTCAAAATAGTTTTTGATTCCGAGGAATTAAAAGACATCAAATGTTTTATTTCTATCAAAAAAGAAAAAGGATTTGAAGAGATTTTAAAGATTATCAATATGGCAACCGGAGTACAGTTCAGAACTGAAAACGATGTAATACATATATATAAATAAAAAATCGAGAGATGAGTTCAGCATCTCCCGATATAACAGATTAAATTATTATCCAATAAATTAACCTTAAAACCATTACAAAGTTATGAAATAAATCGATGTATTCCTAACAATAAATGGCAATGAGAACCAAAATGGTCATTTCGTGGATATTTTTCGTGGTCTTTTTAGGGACTTCAAGATCTTTATTTGCCCAAACAATCAGCATAAATATTAAAAATGTAACACTAGAAGAAACATTAAAAAAAATCAAACAAGTGAGTGGATTCGACATGGTTTTTAAAATGAAAGACATAAAAGATATTAAAGAACGCATCAGCCTTCAGGTCGAGGATAAAGATATTCGTGACGTTCTGCAATCGTGTTTACAAGAACACGGTCTTATCTTTAACATCTATAATAAAACCATTATCATATCCCGCAAACCAATACAAACTCCAGAAATGCGAACGATCAAAGGATACATCCATGATGATTCACACCAACCCCTAGCAGAAGCTAGTATCAGATTGGAAGGTAGTCAACTCGGAACGATATCTAACAAAAATGGGGAATTTATATTCCGGATTCCGGCTCGAAATAAATCCCGTCTAGTCGTTAGCTACATCGGGAAAAAAACAGCATATATTCCCCTCTCCCACGACTCTCTTTACCTCATTATGCTGGAAACTGCCGTTTCTCAAGTCGAGAATGTCATAGTAAATGGATATCAAACCATAGCAAAAAACGAAATGACCGGGGCCGTTTCTACCATAAAAGGGAAAGATATACGAACATCCGGGAGCAATTCCTTGGAAGCTGCCTTTCAAGGGATGCTCAACGGGCTGGAAGTAATTATCCCCTCTGGAAACATCGGTTCAACAGGACATATGAAAATACGGGGAGCCTCCACAGTGGTCGGCAACCCGGAACCTCTCGTAGTAGTAGACGGTATCATCCGGGAAAACGCATGGGCATTTGATCAGAACACGTTATACGATCTTCTAAATAACGGGAATCTAGCTAACGCCACCCGAGCCAGCATTATGGGAAACAATCTCTCTGGTATTAACGTGGATGACATCGCAAGTATCACCTTGTTAAAAGATGTTTCAGCAACGGCAATCTATGGTATCAGAGCTACTAACGGAGTTATTGTGATTACAACCAAACAAGGGAACATCAACAATCAAAAAATAACGTTTCGAAGTGATATTACTTTTTCACCCGTTCCAAGCTACAGGAATACAAATGTGATGAATTCAACCGAACGAGTCAACCTGTCTAAAGAAATAATAGAAGCCGGGATAGCCTTACCCGATATGCCGCAGGACATCGGTTATGAAGCTATATACCGGGATATGATCTCAAAAAAAATCAGTTATCCGGAATTCAATAAACAAGTCTCCCAGCTAGAAAAACAAAACACCAACTGGTTCAAAATTCTAGGAAGAACTGCTATCAGCCAAAATTATCATTTAAATATTACCTCCGGAAAAAAAAATATATCTTACTACGCCTCTTTGGGGTATCGAGATGAACGTAATGCCTTTAAAGGGAATGATAGACAAACATTCACCGGGATGTTAAATTTCAATATCATTCCCTCCAACAACATAAAATTAACCTTGTACCTTTCAGGAAGTGACATAAAAACCGATGGCTATTACATGAGCATAAACCCGGAACAATATGCATTAAATACGAGCAGAGCGATCGGTCCTTCCCAATTTTATCAAAAAGGGAAAGGCTCGATTTTAAATTACATTATGGACAACACAAGCAAAATCGTACAAAAACCGGTTCATTTTAACCTGTTACATGAGTTACAACACACAGGTAATAATAATCATGCCACAAATATTCACCTCAATGCCCAGTTGACATGGCAAATATTATCCAATTTAAGTATCAATTTTACTTCCGCATGGTCCTCTGAAAGAAGTCGGAGTAAACTTTGGGCCGATGAGTATTCCTGGAATATTGCTTTATTACGAGGAGCTGATTATGGTGTACTACAATCCTCTGAAGAATTTCCATTTCTAAAATATTTATCCCCACTTTTAGAAGGCGGTCTCTTAGATTACTCGAACATGACACACGAAGCTTACACGTTAAAAGGTCAAGCCAATTATCGCTGTCTATTCGGTAAAAAACAACTTCATGCTTTCAGCATGACTTTGGGCATTGAAATCCGTCAAAACAAATACACGGGCGAAACTGGTATCGAATTAGGATACACTCCCAATAAAATATCGGAATACAACTATTCATCACAAGAAAAACGATTCCAATACATCCGAAACAATTTCCCAGGTATTTATCCTAGAGAACCCCAAAATTATTCTTTGAAAGATCATGAAATGCACCTAATCGATCGGGTTGAAAACGTATTTTCACTTTACGGGACACTGGGATACACGTTCAATTCTCTATACACATTTACACTTAACATTCGTAATGATGCTTCTAACCGATTTGGTAAAAACACAAATAACCGATTTTATCCGGTATGGTCCACAGGTTTTAGATGGGACTTGCACCAAGAAAAATGGCTTCCCCGTCAAAAATGGATTAACGAAATTACATTACGCACCTCTTATGGTCACCAAGGTAACGTTGTTTCCAACATATCCCCGAATACATTAGTCAGCTATGTTTCCAAAGATTTGATCACGAATGAAGAACAACTACAATTAGACCAGCTTTCGAATCCAGACTTAAAATGGGAAAAAACAACTTCTTTGAATATCGGAACTGATTTTTCCTTATTCCAAAACCGGCTGAACATATCTTTTGATCTCTACAAGAAAAAAATAAGTGATATTGTTGTAGAAAAAGAAATTCCAATAGAAAATGGATTTCAAAAAATGTTCATCAATAGCGGAACTCTTGATAATCAAGGTTACGAATTAGAAATTGAAGCTATTCCCGTACAAACAAATCTTTGGGAATGGAGAATCCGTTTCACAGCCGGACACACCAAAGATATATTAGATCGAAGCGATGCTGATCAACAAACATTAGAACATTTCACGAATGGTTCGGCAATTGTCGATCGTTTCCCCATATCCGCATTCTGGTCATTCCCGTTTATCGGATTATCCCCGACAAACGGAAGTCCCCTATTCGCCACGATGGATCAACCCAATGGAGTATCACAAAAAGTCCCTGACTCTCTTCTGGAATATCTCATGTACAGTGGATGCAGTGAACCTCGTTTATTCGGAGGAATTCAAACCAATATCCGTTACAAACGAATCACATTAAATGCTATTTTCAATTATCAAGCGGGGCATTACAAGCGTTTAAATCCTTTTATATCAAGTTCAAGAGATGGAATGATGGCCATTCCCAGACCGGAAATGAATGCCTCCCGAGAATTACTATATCGTTGGAAACAAGCGGGAGACGAAAAAGCAACTAACATCCCTTCTTTACAAAACAAGGATGAAGATGTTTCTTGTTATCTGCCCGATAATTCACTATCAATAAACAGTTATGGCGATATATACCGCTACTCTCTATATAACAGAAGCAACGCTAGAGTCGTATCCGCCAGTCATATCCGTTGTAACCGGATATCGTTAAGCTACCATACAACACTAGCACGAATTGCTGACTTAAATTTAAGTTTCACGATCACGAATCCATTCATTATTAAGAATCGAAAATTAAAACAACAAGACCCAGAAATCTCAACATCCGATGCAGACTACTACACTCCGACAATGAGCGGACCTAAAAACTACTCATTGGGAATAGAAATAATCTTTTAACAATTTAATTATAAACAAAAAACAGAAATTATCAAACCATTAATTTAATCTTAAAACCAATTTTATGAGAACTAACACGTATTTATTCATCATCTGTTTACTCCTCCCGATATGTCAAAGTTGTATCAAGGAGTTACATGACCTCCCGCCCCGCCCGGAGATCACGGTAAAACTAAACGGAGTTGTCCGCGATTCAATCATCATTGCACCAGGAGAGGAAGTCAATATTGAAGTAGAATGTAATGCCCAGAAAGGTATTTTACAGGAAGTAACCATTAAAGATAAAGTTAGCACGAATCTTCCCAGTTTTCCCTTAACACAAGATTCCTCCCAACTTCAAAATAAATCCAGCTATTCGTACCGTTTCAAGGCAAACGATTATATGGCCGACGGGGGACAAGCCTACCAGACGTACAACTTTCAGGTCATTTGTCAAGATAACAATACCCCGAAACAATTAAGAAGTAAAACGATCTCTATTCTTGTAGCTGAAGAATTAAAGAGTTACACGGTTACTTTAGGTGCACAAGATAACAAAGAATACGGAGGATTCTTAAATATCACTACCGGAAAAAGTTACACCCTGAAAGAGGTTCGCCAAATGAATATGGACGAATTATTAGAAATCAGTCTATGCTATTTCTGGGGAGAAGAAGGCGTAGTTCCTACTTACGAACAAAACCAAAGATTTATCCCCCTTGTTGGTTCCAATTATTACACAACAAGCTGGTATTCCTACCTCTCGCAAGCAGAATACGCTGAAATATTCAAGCCTTATTCAATCCCTCTTATAGAACAAATCCCTGTTGGAGAAAATTCTAAAATGAGTATTCAATTTCCCTATCTTCTTAAAGCTATTTCAAGAAGTCCTTTTGAAGATTACAACCTTACTACTGATTTACTAAAATACGCACAAACTTCTTCTACTACGTCGGAAGCCCCGGTCGTTTACGGAATTTACATATTTATCGAATGTCGATACACGAATTGGCCCGAAGACCAATCTACTCAACAAAAAAGGCCACACGTGATCCGGATAAATTCACTTGTTCCCGGTCCTCAAGGGTCTATCACATTGGACATCAAAGCTTCCACCGATTTTAACTACTAATATAAATTCCACATGAAAAACAATATACAACATATAAAACACACCATAATAAATGGAGTTTTGCTCGTATTATTATTTATAATCCCGGATAACCTACTTGCCCAAAAAAATCAAGTTACCGTATCCGGTTGTGTAACCGATGTTACAGGTATGACATTACCTTCAGCCAGTGTAACATTAAAAAGTGACAATAAAATCGGTGTACTTACTAATGCAAAAGGAGAATTCACAATAACAATTCCCGAAAATTCCACGCTTGTTTTCTCTTTTGTTGGGATGAAAACCCAAGAAGTTACCATTGAGAAGAAAAAAATATTCTACAAAATAGTTCTTGAAGAAAAAAATCAGGATTTGGAAGAAGTGGTTGTTACCGGTTACCAAAGACTTAAACGTCACGAAGTAGTCGGTTCTACCTATACAGTGAAAGGCGATGACATCCGAATTGCCGGGGTAAACCGCCTCGACATGGCTTTACAGGGACTTATCCCCGGAGTCAGCATCACCATTCCTTCCGGGATGATCGGAACCGCTGCTCAAGTAAGAGTTCGCGGGACTTCAACCATCGTGGGAAACGCTTCACCGATATGGGTCGTTGACGGTATGATTCGCGAAGAACCACTTCCCTTCGAAGGACAGCAACTGAATGACATTCTCAGTTCAGGTGATATGTCCAGTGCCATGACTAGTATATCAGGAAGTAGCATATCTGGCGTAAACCCGGATGACATTGAAAGCATTACTTTTCTGAAAGATGCCTCTGCTGCTGCCATTTATGGAGTACGAGCAGCCAACGGAGTAATTGTAATAACTACCAAAAGAGGGACAAACACTCAAGGACGTATCAGTGTGAATTTCCGAAGTGATATATCAATTACCCCGAAACGTACTTATGCCCAAACTGATAGAATGAATTCTTCAGAAAGAATTGAATTATCCAAAGAAATTATCGAATCAGGTCTTCCTTTTTCTCAGTTCCCGGAAAATATCGGTTACGAAGGTCTTTACCAACAATTAATCACCAAAAAAATCTCCAACGAGGAATTCAACCATCAGGTAACCAGTATGGAAAAAAGAAATACGGACTGGTTCGATATTCTTGCCCGAAACGCTATCAGTCAAAACTACACGTTAAGTTTAAGCGGAGGGAACGAAAAATTAAACTTTTACGGTTCTGTTGGGTATAATAACTCTCTTAACAGCTACAAGGGAAACGACCAGAAAAGAAAAACGGTAACTTTGAACGTGGACACCAAATTACGGGAAAATCTAAGAACATACTTAAAATTCTCTGCAAATCAATCCATCACGAACGCTTATTACACAGGAGTAAATCCCGAAGATTACGCACTCAGTACTAGCCGTATATTAGCTTCTGACGAATGGTACTTAACAAATGAAACAACCCCGGAATTCAAATATACAGAAAACAACAGTACGAAAATAATTAAACGAGATATTCGTTACAATTTTCTCAATGAATTGAAACATACCGGCAACGAGAATAAAAATACAAACTTCGACGTGCAAGGAAACATTATTTGGAACATTCTCCCAGAACTAAAATGGGAAATGACGGGAGCTTTCTCTAAAACAACAACCACGGCAAATTTATGGGCCGATGATCATTCTTATGCCGTATCAAAAATCAGAGGTGCTAATTATGGCGAACTCGTGACCAGTGAAAAAGATGCTTGGTTGGCACTAGCTTCTGCCCTACCTTATGGTGGTATTCTAAATTATAATTTTACAGAACAACAAAGTTATACCTTCCGAAATCAATTAAATTACGGTAAAACGTTTGGTAAAGATGGGGTACATGCCATAAATATTGTCCTCGGAAACGAAATAAGAAGTAACACGTATACCGGACAAAAAGGCTTGGAATACGGTTACATGCCCGATCGGGGAAAAAGTATTGATTATAACTACTCAACGCAAGGTATTATCGAATACGTGAGAAAAATATACCCGAATTCCAATATTATTGATTTGACCACGCCTGATTTTTCCGAACGCCATTCGACATCCATTATCGACAGGGTCGAAAATAACATGTCTTTTTATGCTATTCTAGGATACACGTTCAGTACCAAATACAGTTTCTCGTTCAACCTACGTAACGATGCATCCAACCGATTTGGGGAAAACACGAATAATCGTTTCAATCCCACTTGGTCAGCCGGTATCCGCTGGGAAATTGGACAGGAAAATTTCTTCCGTCAATTTGGTTGGCTAAACGCACTTACATTCAGAGGATCGTACGGTTACCAAGGAACAGCGGCTTCAAACGTGGGCCCCGACATCATAGCTCAATTCAACATTGCCCCGGACGTCCTAACTGGAGAACAATTCTTAGCGATCAAACAATTCGCTAACAAAGACCTAAAATGGGAAAAAACCGGTAACCTAAACCTAGGAATTGACATTTCTTTGTTTGGCAATCGTTTGTTTGGAACAGTTGAATATTATTACAAAAAAACGACCGATGTCATCTCTCCCGTAGCGATTCCAACTGAAAACGGAACAACAAGCATGAGCATCAATAACGGAACTGTTATTAACAAGGGGTACGATTTGGCCGTAACCGTTGTCCCGTTACAGCATAAAGACTTACGTTGGAGTATTAGTGCCACGACCAGCTTCAACCGAAATAAAATAAAAGATAATGTGGATATTCCAAACCTTGAAAAAATTACGAACGGAAGTGTAATTGTCGACGGTTACGCATTAGGTAGTTTCTGGTCATTTCCTTACATTGGTCTATCTAATGAAGGACGTCCAAAATTCGCAATCATCGACGAAACTCCCGGAACCCTAACACCCGTATCCGGCTCTTTATTGGAATACATGGTATATAGCGGCGTAAAAGATCCGATATTCAGTGGAGGTTTGTCAACTTCATTCAGGTACAAACAATTTACTCTGGGCGCAACATTTAACATCCAACTCGGTCATCACAAACGCTTAAACCCATTCATGCGAAGTTCCACCTCATCCAACGGAGCCGGAGCTCTTACAATCCCGAATCCGGAAAAAAATGCCAGCAACATATTAGCCAAACGTTGGCGCAATCCCGGAGACGAAAAGTACACGAACATTCCAGCTTTATTAGCAAAAGACGAAGATTTGAAAAACTATCTACCGGATAATTCCCTATCTATAGACAATTATAACGCAACATATCGTTATACAATGTACAATCTTTCTGATTATCGGGTTGTCAAAGCCAATCATCTGCGTTGTAATAATATAAATGTGGCCTACGCATTCTCTAGAAAACAACTGGAAAAAACAGGTTTAAGTAGTTTGGTATTCGGTTTGACGGTCACAGATCCTTTCATCATAAAAAGTAAAGGATTAGGAAAACAAGACCCGGAAACTCTAAGCTCAAATGCCAACAAAATCATTCCAGTTGTCGATCGCCAACGCAAATTTTCATTAAGCATCAGTCTAGGTTTTTAAACATTAACAGATATGAAAAACATTATACAATACATACTATTAGTTACCGTGATCAGTTTATCCTCATGTAATGATTTTTTGGAGGAATCTTCACAAGACGAAGTCATTCCTTCTTCCATCGAGGATTTGGACCAACTACTCGCATACGAAGGATACCCTAGAAGTGCAATATCCCTAATGCCCTACCTTTTTCTACTGGACGATGACGTGGAACAATATATGACGACTTCAACAAACACACAAAACCAAACCGAAGTATTCAGTTATATCTATCTATGGGGAGGTCGAGGAAGTAGTGATAATACAACCATGTTTGATGATTGTAAAGAAATCATGTCAAAAGCAAATAGAAAAATCGAACTAGATTCCTATAAAGCTTTCTACAAACTCATCGCCGGATGTAACGTTGTACTTGATTTAATTGACGAAGTTACTGGAGAAGAAAACATCAAAACCCGGGTAAGAGGAGAAGCTTTAGTATTACGTTCCTTCTACTATTTCAATTTAATAAATTTATATGCTTACCCATATAACGCACCCAATGCCCCTCATGGAAACTCCAAAGGAATCCCTCTAAAACTAACAAGCGAAATTGCACCCACCAACGTTCCCTGCAGCAATGTTTCGGTAGTCTATGATAGAATCATCAAAGATATCGAAGAAGGCATCGCCTGCTTAACAAAAATAGAGGCCAAAGGTTCGAAATACCGGATCGGAATCAATGCCGCACATCTACTTGCTAGCCGTTACTATCTGTTCATGGAGAATTGGGAAAAAGTAAAAGAACATACCTCTGCATTAATCGATTTTTATGGGGGAAAACTCCCCATTTTCAATATGACTACAGTAAACTATCCGACACAATTGAATTTCTTGAACTCTTATACATTTCCGTTCTTTTTTAAAGTAGATAATTCTGAGATTTTATTCTTCTACTCCACATCAAACGAAAATGCTTTAATGAATTCCTCTTGGATGTCCGAAGCATTCCAAGCTTCAACGGCCTTAATCTCATGTTTCCAAAGCAATGACCAGCGATTAAACGGTTATTTATGTCCAAGAGACGGTAGACGCAAAAGCTCAAAAGTTGGCCTTATCGGCTCTCCTTTCCCGTTTGGTTCCTGCTTGCGCTTGAGTGAAGTATACCTAAACCGTGCCGAAGCCTACATCCAACTAGCTAAAGCGGGAAAAAACGAGTATCTGACTAACGCCATAGATGACCTAAATAAAATTCGGGAAAAACGTATCCGTAATTACGCTACTCAAAGCTGGACGACAAGTATGTTCAACAATGATGCAAACACCATTCTTGAGAAATGCCGGGAAGAACGCCGACGTGAGTTTTGTATCGAAAGTATGCGTTGGTTCGATTTACGTCGCTACGGAATGAAAGGCTTCTCTCACAATATTGATGAATCTACCGTTCCGGGTGACGAATACACGATTCAGTTAGAAACGGAATCTCCAAGATGGGTTTTACCAATTATGCAAGAACACAAGAAAAATAATCCTAGTTTAAACTAAAATACAGATTATGAAAAAGATTAATATAAAAACAATTATCAATCTAAGCTTTGGATTCACCCTACTATTCTTTGCCTACTCATGCAATAATGAAGACGATGTTAGTATCTCTGAAAAAAGTGAAACTCGTTTCGACATCCCACAAGGTAATCATGATTTTGATAAACAAATCGTAGCTTGGTCCAAAGATTATGATATTAATGTTCTGTACAAATTTACCTTGCCCGATTTAAATTACAACTTCACGGCAAGCAAAGAATTAAATTACAAGATTACGCAATGGGCTGACGAAGAAGGAATCCGTGCCGCCGTCCGATTTTTAAAAGAAGATTTTATCGATTTATATCCGGACTCTATCAAAAAAACATTGCTCCCATCAAAAATTCTTTTAGCAGGAATGTTATATCCGGAAGACAAATATGAACCTCTGTTGGACACGATGGCATATTCTCAGAATTGTAAATTAGGAATCATTATTCAAGGCTTGGATCATGTCACGCTTCCTCGTGTTGATAAAGAGTTTGCTTCTCGTATTTCAATTCCTACGTACCGAAAAAGGATGAAATTAGCTATTAATCGTACATTTATTAATTTCTTACTTTTCCCCACGGATGAAAATATAGCTCAGTTACCAAGTACAGATATCATAAACACGTTCTGTTCCTTTTCTCTGGTTCATTCATCACATCCGGACATCACCAGTCCATACTCTTATGAAAACTCTTGGACAAACCCGGAAGACACATACAAACTTGGATTTCTGGAAGGAAACTATAATTCATTCAGTAAAAAGTATACCCCCTTCAGTGAAAATGAAGACCTAACCTGTTACATTAACTTTATCTTCACACAAAGCAAAAGCGAATTAGAGACGAATTCTCTATACACGAAATATCCGCTTATCAAAGAAAAATGCGATTATCTGATAAAAATATTCGCTCAACATGGTATTGATTTACATTACATTGGAGAAAAATAATAACTAAAAGGGAGCCGATCGGCTCCCTTCTTTTCAATATAAACTCTTTGCCACTTTAATCACGTCTTCCGCCAACCGATTGGCAGCCATCTCATCCTTTGACTCGGAATAAATCCGGATGATCGGTTCGGTATTCGATTTCCGCAGGTGGACCCACCCGTCTTTGAAATCAATCTTCACGCCGTCGATATCGGTAATCTCTTCCGATGCATATTTTTGTTTCAAACCTTCCAGGATTTTATCCACGTCCATCTCCGGTGATAAAGTCAATTTATTCTTGGAAATAAAATATTGCGGATAAGTTGCTTTCAAGGCCGTCATGCTCTTTCCTTCGGCCACGAAATGAGAAAGGAACAAACCGACACCCACCAAGGCATCCCGTCCGTAATGGCTTTCCGGGTAAATTACTCCCCCGTTTCCTTCACCCCCGATAACAGTATTCGTTTCCTTCATCTTGGCCACCACGTTCACCTCTCCCACAGCTGCAGCGTTATACTGTTGTCCATGAACCAAGGTAACATCCCGCAAAGCCCGTGAAGACGAGAGATTAGAAACCGTATTTCCCGGCGTATGCTTCAACACGTAATCAGCAACAGCCACCAGCGTGTACTCTTCCACGAACATCTCCCCGTTCTCGCATACTAACGCCAGACGATCAACATCCGGGTCCACGACAATACCCAAATCAGCGCCACACGCCTTGATCTTCTCCGAGATTTGCGTCAGGTTCTCCGGTATGGGTTCCGGGTTATGCGCAAAGCGTCCCGTGGGTTCACAATTCAACTCAACGACCTCTTTCACTCCCAAAGCTCTTAGCAAGGCGGGAATCACCGTTCCTCCTACCGAATTCACGGCATCCACGACCACTTTCAAGTTCGCCTTGGCTATCGCTTCCCGGTTCACCAGTTTTAGGTCCAACACGTGTTGGATATGGTAATCCGTGTAATCTTTATGAGTAATCGTACCCAAGTCATCCACCTCTGCATATTCGAATGATTCCTGTTCTGCCATTTGAAGCACCCGTGCACCATCTTCGGCGGAAAGGAATTCTCCCCGGTTATTCAATAATTTCAAAGCATTCCATTGTTTCGGGTTATGACTTGCCGTCAGGATAATTCCCCCATCCGCTTTTTCTGCCGTAACGGCAATCTCAGTCGTCGGGGTCGTAGCCAACCCGATGTTCACCACGTCATGCCCCAATCCCGATAAAGTAGCTTCCACTAACTTCGCGTACATATCCCCGGAGATACGGGCATCACGTCCCAACACGATCTTGGCTCTCTCCTTACCGGCTCCCGTTTTTAACCAAGTAGCATAAGCCGAAACAAATTTCACGATATCCAGCGGGGTCAGATTATCACCCGGACGTCCGCCAACCGTACCACGGATACCGGATATTGATTTTATTAATGTCATAGAAATTGAAAATTGAGAATTGAAAATTGAAAAAGAGCAACCGTTCCTTCAACGTTCAACCAGTAAATACAATATTATAAAACAAATGGGACTGAATCCATTACCCGGATAGAGTAACGCTCACAGTCCCATTATTATCAATAAATTAGATAGATGCCTTGTAAGCGTCAGCGCTTAACAAACCGTCTAATTGTGCCTCGTCATCCACTTTTACCTTGATGATCCAACCCTTTCCATAAGGATCTTTGTTCACCAAGTCAGGTTGATCTTCCAATTCCGAGTTGAATTCCAATACCTCTCCGGAGACCGGCATGTACAAATCAGAAACCGTCTTTACAGCTTCAATACTACCAAAAGTATCTCCAGCCTCTAAGTTGTCGCCTTCTGTTTCAACCTCAACAAACACGATGTCACCTAATTGACTTTGTGCATAGTCAGTAATTCCAACATATGCTTCCTCACCTTCAACACGAATCCATTCGTGTTCTTTAGTGTACTTTAATTCTGCAGGTACGTTCATTATCTTAATAAGTTAAATTAAATTTGACAATTATTATATGCCACAAATATAAGGAAAAAATTAAACTCCAAAACCGGAAATCGAAATTTTAGAGACCACTTTATCACTTTTATTAATAACCCTTTCATTCTCAACAATAATACCACTCATCCCTTTATTTGCGGGCACTCAAGAATCATCTACCCAATAAATAAAAACGTAATTTTTTTCTATTTTTCAATATCGAAATATTGCATAATAAGAAAAACTACCTATCTTTGCACCGCAATTGAGAGTAACGGTGGTTACTTGATGCAAAAAAGGTTCGGTAGTTCAGCTGGTTAGAATACATGCCTGTCACGCATGGGGTCGCGGG
>OGIE01001979.1_pt1 | contig 26647 bp, 20 predicted proteins | sample 1571581 | NCBI WGS metagenome assembly OGIE01 (sample SAMEA2582021, study PRJEB24529) | metagenome | biome: Human gut stool | place: China | collected 2011
CAAAGAAAGCAAAAGGTAACAGAGTACAGGTGATTCTGGAATGCACAGAACACAAAGATAGCGGTATGCCGGGAACTTCTCGTTATATCACTACAAAGAATAGAAAGAATACAACTGAAAGATTGGAATTGAAGAAATATAATCCGATTTTGAAGAGAGTAACAGTACATAAAGAAATTAAATAATAAGTATAACCCATGGCAAAGAAAACTGTAGCAAGTTTGCACGAAGGTTCTAAAGAAGGTCGTGCTTATACAAAGGTTATCAAAATGGTTAAGTCACCAAAGACTGGTGCTTATACTTTTGATGAACAAATGGTATTGAACGAAAAAGTACAAGACTTTTTCAAGAAATAAGATAGTCCGTCGAAAGACGTTTGATTATAAAATCCCCTTATCGAAATGCGATAAGGGGATTTTTTTTATACTTTATTCCCATACTTTCGTTACTTTGTTATATCTTTGTGGAATAATGTACTGTATAAACAAATAGGATATGGGATTTTTTAGTTTTTTCTCGAAGGAAAAGAAAGAAACATTAGATAAAGGATTGTCTAAGACGAAGGAAAGTGTATTCGGAAAGATTGCCCGCGCTGTGGCAGGAAAGTCGAAAGTGGATGACGAAGTGCTTGATAATCTGGAAGAAGTATTGATAACCTCGGATGTGGGCGTGGAAACAACGTTAAACATAATTGAACGTATAGAGAAGCGTGCTGCGGCTGAAAAATATATGAATGCGCAAGAGCTGAATACCATTTTGCGCGATGAAATCGCTGCTTTATTGACAGAGAACAATTCGGATGATGTGGCCGATTTTGAAGCGCCGATTGAAAAGAAACCTTACGTCATAATGGTGGTGGGAGTGAACGGTGTTGGTAAAACAACGACTATCGGCAAGTTGGCTTATCAATTCAAGAAGGCGGGTAAAAGCGTTTATTTGGGGGCGGCGGATACTTTCCGCGCAGCGGCCGTTGAACAGTTGGATATTTGGGGTGGACGGGTAGGAGTGCCTGTTATTAAGCAAAAGATGGGTGCTGACCCGGCTTCTGTGGCTTATGATACCTTGAACTCTGCTGTTGCCAATAATGCCGATGTAGTCATTATTGATACTGCCGGACGTCTTCATAATAAGGTTGGCTTGATGAATGAGCTGACTAAGATTAAGAATGTAATGAAGAAAGTGGTTCCCGATGCTCCTGATGAGGTATTGTTGGTTCTGGACGGTTCTACTGGACAAAATGCATTTGAACAAGCTAAACAGTTCACTTTGGCGACGGAAGTAACCGCGATGGCTATTACGAAATTAGATGGTACCGCCAAGGGGGGTGTCGTTATCGGCATCTCCGATCAGTTTAAAATCCCTGTGAAATATATCGGACTTGGCGAAGGAATGGAAGACTTACAGGTATTCCGTAAGAATGAATTTGTTGACTCATTGTTTGGAGAGAATGCATGAAACGGAAAACTATTGATATTATCACCTTAGGGTGCTCTAAAAACTTAGTGGACTCGGAACATTTGATGCGCCAGTTGGAAGAAGCTGGATATCATGTGACTCATGATACGGAAAAGCCAGAGGGGGAGATTGCTGTTATTAATACTTGCGGTTTCATTGGTGATGCGAAGGAGGAATCCATTAATGTGATTCTGGAATTTGCACAGGCGAGAGAAGAAGGAGAGCTGGAAAAACTTTATGTAATGGGTTGTCTTTCTGAACGTTATTTGAAAGAACTGGCTATTGAAATTCCGCAGGTAGATAAATTCTACGGTAAATTCAACTGGGCGGAGTTGTTGCAGGATCTTGGTAAGGCTTATCACGAAGAACTTCATATTGAGCGTACGCTTACTACCCCTAATCATTATGCATACCTGAAAATCTCAGAAGGTTGCGATAGAAAATGCTCATATTGTGCTATTCCTATTATTACGGGGAAGCATGTGTCGCGTCCGATAGAAGAGATACTGGATGAGGTGCGTTATCTGGTGGCTAAAGGGGTGAAAGAATTCCAGGTTATTGCCCAAGAGCTTACGTATTATGGCGTGGACTTGTATAAGAAACAAATGCTGCCCGAGCTTATAGAGCGTATTTCTGAAATTCCCGGCGTGGAGTGGATACGGTTGCATTATGCTTATCCGGCACATTTTCCTACAGATTTGTTCAGAGTGATGCGTGAACGTCCTAATGTATGTAAGTATATGGATATTGCTCTTCAGCATATCAGTGATTCGATGCTGGAGAAGATGCGTCGTCATGTGACTAAGGAAGAGACCTATCATTTGTTGGAGCAATTCCGCAAAGAAGTACCGGGGATTCATCTGCGTACGACTTTGATGGTGGGGCATCCCGGAGAAACGGAAGCTGATTTTGAGGACTTGAAAGAGTTTGTTCGGAAGGTTCGTTTCGATAGAATGGGAGCTTTTGCCTATTCGGAAGAGGAGGGCACTTATGCGGCGGCACATTATGAAGATGAAATTTCCCAGGAAGTGAAACAAGCGCGTTTGGATGAATTGATGTCCATCCAACAGGGGATTTCTGCCGAATTGAGTGCAGCAAAGGTAGGGCAACGCATGAAAGTGATAATAGATCGCTTGGAAGGCGATTATTACGTGGGTCGTACAGAATTTGATTCTCCTGAGGTAGACCCGGAAGTTTTGATAGAGCAAAATGGGCAAACGTTGCTTATAGGTAACTTTTACCAGGTAGAGATAATAAATTCCGATGATTTCGACCTTTTTGGGCGGGTAATTTAAATATTTTTCCCGAAGAATTTGTGTATATGCGGAAGTTTTGCTAATATAGCACCGAACTTTATAAAAATATTTGGATTTTGAATAATAAAGAGTTTACTTCAGAACTGTCACGAAGATTAGGATATACCATAAAGGATACATCCGAGCTGATTGCATCTTTGCTGTCGGACATGACGCAACAGTTGCAAGAAGGGAACGTTATTTCTGTGCAAGGTTTCGGTACTTTTGAGGTAAAGAAGAAGGCTGAACGTATCACTATTAATCCTACAACGAAATTGCGTATGTTGATTCCACCCAAGTTGGTGTTGAATTATAGGCCCAGTAGTGCTCTGAAGGATAAATTTAAGTAACCCTGTCTCACTCCAAGTAATCTCCATAGTTATGAATGAAAAACTGAACATACAGAATTTGATAGAACTGCTTGCCGAAAAGCATGGCATGGACAAGAAAGATGCCGAGAGTTTCGTGAAAGAGTTTTTCCAGTTGGTTGAAGAGTCGCTGGAAACTGACAAGTATGTGAAGATTAAAGGTTTGGGCACATTTAAACTGATAAATGTAGAGAATCGTGAAAGTGTGAATATAAATACAGGGGAACGGTTTGAAATACAGGGGCATACTAAAGTCTCATTTACTCCGGAACCGACTCTGAAAGATTTAATAAATAAGCCTTTCTCGCACTTTGAGACAGTAGTGCTGAATGATGAAACGGTGCTGGAAGATACACCAGTGGAAAGTAATTCTGAAGAGGAGGAAGAAAAGGAAAATGAAAATTTAGCAGAGCAAACTGCCGAAACACTGATTTCTGCGTCAGAAGAACCCATAAAGAGCGCAGAACTGCCTGTAAATGAAATGGAAGCGCCTGTTGAAATAGAAGAGGTGCCTACTGAAATAGAAGAAAAATCGATAGAGGTCGTTGAAGAAACAACTCTGGTAGTGGAAGAAGAATCTGACTTTTCGTCCGCAGAAACTATTGTTCAGTCTGATGAACCTGTTATAGAATCTCTAGTAGAGCAACAAGAGGAAGATAAGGTGCCTACTTATGAGATACCTAATGTTGATGTATCATTGCCGCCTGTAGATAAGCCGGATAGTTCTACCATGAAATTCTTCATTGGCATTGTAGTTCTTGTAGTTGTGTTGTGTGTAGGTGCTGTGACTTTTATGTATTATCCGGATTTGTTTGATAGGTCTGCACCGCCTGCTGAAAAAGTAGCTGATGGAAAGGCGGAAAAACCAGTGTCTCCTGTTGTCTTGACGGATAGTATTGTTCGGAAAGATACAACTTTGGTTGCAAAAGCAGATACAGTTGCGGAAGTTGTTACATCGAAACCCGCTGCATCAGAGCCTGTAATAGCGTCGAAGCCGACTGCTGCTACACAGGAGCCAGTTGCTCAAAAGGAAATTTCTGCAACTTCCTCCAAGAAAGATAATAAGAAGGCAGCTCCTTTTGAACCTGATTCTGTGAACTATAAGATAGTAGGAACAAAGACGACCTATACTATAGCGGAAGGAGAAACTTTGACGAAAGTTGCACTCCGTTTCTACGGAACCAAAGCGCTTTGGCCGTATATCGTGAAATATAACCCAGATGTTATTAAGAATCCGGATCACGTGCCTTACGGAACCGTAGTCAAGATACCGGAGCTTGTGAAGAAATAACAGAAAATATTGCACCCCTGTAAGTTGCCCCCTGCGTCACTTGCAGGGGTGAATTGTAATTTATCCCTATTTGCAAAATTGAAAATCTTTTTAGAAACTATTGCTAACTACTAAACTCTATGAAAGTAGTTTAATCTAATTGTTTTTTAATAAAAATTAGTTGGTATGGTTAATTTATTCCTGTACTTTTGGGAGCGAAAAAAATAATTACCAGTAGTATACTGGATAACCAACGGAATTTAAACAATAAAAAATAATGTATTTATGGCTGAAACAATTGATATCCGCGAACTGAATGAGCGGATTGAAAGACAAAGTTCTTTCGTTACCAACCTTACTACTGGCATGGACCAGATTATCGTAGGACAAAAACATCTGGTAGAGTCATTGTTAATCGGTTTGCTATCCGACGGACACGTATTGCTGGAAGGTGTGCCCGGTTTGGCAAAGACATTGGCCATCAAAACGTTGGCTTCCCTAATTGATGCACAATATAGTCGTATACAGTTTACGCCTGATTTGCTGCCTGCCGACGTTATTGGTACAATGGTTTACAGCCAGAAAGATGAAACTTTCCAGGTTAAGAAAGGTCCTATTTTTGCCAACTTTGTTCTTGCGGATGAAATTAACCGTGCTCCGGCTAAAGTGCAGAGTGCTTTGCTTGAAGCGATGCAGGAGCGTCAAGTAACTATTGGTAAGGAAACATTCTTGTTGCCCGAACCTTTCCTCGTACTTGCTACGCAGAATCCTATCGAACAGGAAGGTACTTATCCGTTGCCCGAAGCACAGGTAGACCGTTTCATGCTGAAAGTAGTCATTGACTATCCGAAGATGGAAGAAGAAAAACTGATTATCCGTCAGAATATTAACGGTGAGAAGTTCAATGTGAAACCTATCCTGAAAGCAGAGGAAATCATGGAAGCCCGTAAGGTAGTTCGCCAAGTGTATCTGGACGAAAAGATTGAACGCTACATTGTAGATATTGTGTTCGCCACTCGTTATCCGGAGAAATATGATTTGAAAGACTTGAAAGATATGATCGGTTTTGGTGGTTCACCCCGTGCTTCTATCAATTTGGCATTGGCTGCCCGTACTTATGCTTTCATCAAACGTCGCGGCTATGTTATTCCTGAGGATGTACGTGCTGTGGCTCACGACGTATTGCGTCATCGTATCGGTTTGACGTACGAAGCAGAGGCCAGCAATCTGACTTCTGACGAAATCATTAGCAAGATACTGAATAAGGTTGAAGTACCTTAATGTAAGAATCTTTGAAATAGCTTTTGAAAGCTATTAATAAACGTTGCCAACGTTTTTAAAGAATCTTGCTGACGTTTTTAAAGAACGCCGCAGGTATTTATTAACGGAATTATTCTACTATATAAATGGAAACAAGTGAACTGTTAAAAAAAGTCCGTCAGATTGAAATCAAGACGCGAGGATTATCCAACAATATCTTTGCGGGCCAGTATCATACGGCCTTCAAGGGTAGAGGTATGGCTTTTTCCGAAGTGCGTGAATATCAGTTTGGCGACGATATACGCGACATCGACTGGAACGTGACCGCACGCTTCAACAAACCTTACGTGAAGGTGTTTGAAGAGGAGCGCGAACTGACTGTGATGTTGCTGGTGGATGTTTCCGGTAGTTTGGAATTCGGTACGGTGAAGCAGATGAAAAAGGATATGGTGACGGAGATTGCGGCTACGCTGGCATTCTCGGCCATACAGAACAACGATAAGATCGGGGTTATCTTTTTCTCTGACCGGATAGAGAAGTTTATTCCGCCGAAGAAAGGGCGAAAGCATATCTTGTATATCATCCGCGAACTGATTGATTTCAAAGCGGAAAGTCGGCGTACGGATATCCGTCTCGGATTGGAATACCTGACGAACGTAATGAAACGTCGCTGCACGGCATTCCTTTTGTCTGACTTTATCGATCAGGGGAACTTCAAGAATGCAATGACTATTGCCAACCGGAAACATGATGTGGTTGCTATCCAGGTATATGACCGTAGGGTAGAGGAACTACCAGCTATCGGCCTGATGAAAATTAAAGATGCTGAAACCGGACATGAACAGTGGATTGACACTTCATCACGTGCCGTTCGTCGTGCCCATCATGATTGGTGGGTGGACAAACAGGTAGAGTTGCATGAAGCATTCACTAAGAGTAATGTTGATAATGTGTCGGTACGTACCGATCAGGACTACGTCAGAGCATTGATGAATTTGTTTGCGAAACGAAATTAATCGGAAAAATGAAAAAATATCTATTTCTGATAACCCTATTGGGCATATTGACCGGCAAGGCTGTGGCACAGTCGGTGACAGTGGATGCTACCATAGATTCCCTGCAAATATATATTGGTGATCAGGCGAAGATTAAACTTCAAGTGGCGCTGGATGCGGACAAACGGGCTATTTTCCCTGTTTATACGGATACGCTGGTACGTGGAGTGGAAATTATAGACGTTGCAAAGGCGGATACGCAGTATATAAATGATAATAAGCGAATGCTGATTACGCAGGAATATACTGTAACGTCATTTGACTCGGCATTGTATTATTTGCCGCCGATGGAAGTAATGGTGGATAATAAAGCATACCGCTCGAAGGCATTGGCGCTGAAAGTCTACTCGATGAATGTGCCGTTGGATCCTGAAAATCCGGAGCAGTTCTTTGGACCTAAAACAGTGATGCAAGCTCCGTTCGTGTGGGAAGATTGGTATGGAATTATCACTTGTGGGATACTGCTCATTCCACTTGCGTTGTTGCTTATCTATCTGATTATGCGTATTTGTGACAATAAGCCAATCATACGTAAGGTGAAAGTGGAACCAAAGTTGCCACCGCATCAGCAGGCGATGAAAGAGATAGAACGTATTAAGAGCGAAAAAGTATGGCAAAAGGGCCAATCGAAAGAGTACTATACGGAGTTGACTGACGCTTTGCGTACTTATATCCGAGGGCGTTTTGGCTTCAATGCGTTGGAAATGACTTCTTCGGAAATTATAGAAAAGTTGTTGGAAATGGAGGATAAAGAGGCTATTGCTGATTTACGCGCTCTCTTCCAGACTGCTGACCTAGTGAAGTTCGCTAAGCATGCTCCGCTGATGAATGAAAATGACGCGAATCTGATTAATGCTATTGATTTTATCAATGAAACAAAAGAGGTAGAAGCTGAGAACGTAAAACCTCAACCAACTGAAATCACTATCATTGAGAAACGTTCGTTGCGTACTAAGATATTGCTGGGCATAGGCATTGCTGTATTGACAGCTTCCTTGATTGGTGCGCTCACTTATATTGGAATGCAGTTATACAGCTATTTTGCTTAATTGCAGAATCAGCGGTAACTTCAATCGTAAATTGTAAATTGTTAAATAGTAAATACAATGGTTTTTGCCAATATTGAATATTTGTTTTTGCTGCTGTTGCTTATACCTTATATAGTATGGTATATCATGAAGCGGAAGAATAATGAAGCGACACTTCAGATTTCGGATGCACGTGTGTATGCGCATACGCCAAAGAGCTATAAGAACTATTTGTTGCATGTGCCTTTTATGCTGCGTATTGTTGCTTTGGCATTGATTATCGTGGTGCTGGCGCGTCCTCAAACTACGAATAGCTGGCAAAACAGTGAAATTGAAGGTATCGATATCATGCTGGCTATCGACGTATCTACCAGTATGCTGGCAGAGGACTTGAAACCGAATCGTCTGGAAGCAGCGAAAGATGTGGCGGCGGAGTTTATCAATGGTCGTCCTAATGATAACATCGGTATTACATTATTTGCAGGTGAAAGTTTCACGCAATGTCCGCTGACAGTGGACCATGCCGTGTTGCTAAATTTATTTCAGGGTATTAAGAGTGGTATCATTGAAGATGGAACAGCAATCGGTATGGGTATTGCCAATGCGGTGACCCGTCTGAAAGATAGTAAAGCAAAGTCTAAAGTCATCATCCTGCTGACGGACGGTACAAACAATAGAGGAGATATTTCTCCGCTGACAGCAGCAGAGATAGCCAAGAGTTTTGGTATCCGTGTTTACACTATTGGTGTAGGTACGAATGGTATGGCACCTTATCCTTATCCTGTGGGTAATACGGTGCAGTATACCAATATGGCGGTTGAGATTGATGAAAAGACACTGACGCAGATTGCTGCCACTACGGAAGGAAATTATTTCCGTGCTACCAGTAACTCTAAGTTGAAAGAAGTGTATGAGGAAATTGATAAGTTGGAAAAAACCAAGTTAAATGTAAAAGAGTATAGCAAGCGGCAAGAAGAATATCGTTGGTTTGCTTTGGCTGCATTCTTGTGTGTGTTGCTCGAAGTGCTGATCCGCAACTCTATTTTGAAGAAGATACCTTAAAAACAATGCGTTAATTGTAAATTACTAAATTGTAATAGAAAGATGTTTCGATTTGAAGAACCTACATATTTATACCTGTTGCTCCTGTTGCCTCTTTTGGCGGCTTTCTATCTGTACTCCAATTTCCGGAGACGGAAAGCAATCCGCAAGTTTGGTGACCCGGTGCTGATGGCACAACTGATGCCGGATGTATCCAAGTATCGTCCGGATGTGAAGTTTTGGTTAGTGTTTGCTGCAATCGGACTGTTTGCAGTATTGTTGGCACGTCCACAGTTTGGCTCCAAACTGGAAACTGTGAAGCGTCAGGGAGTGGAAGTGATGATTGCATTGGATATATCTAACTCCATGTTGGCGCAAGATGTGCAACCCAGCCGTTTGGAAAAGGCGAAAAGGCTGGTTGCACAGTTGGTGGATAGGATGGAGAATGATAAGGTTGGCATGATTGTGTTTGCCGGGGATGCTTTTACGCAGTTGCCTATTACGAGCGATTATATTTCTGCCAAGATGTTTTTGGAGTCCATTAATCCGTCGCTGATATCAAAACAGGGTACTGCAATCGGGGCGGCAATCAATCTGGCGACACGTAGTTTTACACCTCAGGAAGGAGTAGGGCGCTCTGTGATTGTTATTACTGATGGTGAGAACCATGAAGGTGGTGCGGTAGAAGCTGCTAAAGCTGCTGCAGAGAAAGGTATTCAAGTCAACGTTTTGGGCGTAGGTATGCCTGACGGTGCTCCCATTCCTGTAGAAGGAACGAATGATTTCCGTCGTGACCGTGAAGGAAATGTAGTTGTAACTCGACTGAATGAGCAGATGTGTCAGGAGATAGCTCAGGCGGGAGATGGAATTTATGTGCGTGTAGATAATTCGAATGCTGCACAAAAGGCGATTACTCAGGAAATTAATAAAATGGCGAAAGCGGATGTGGAAACACAGGTTTACACAGAGTTCAATGAACAATTTCAGGCCGTTGCATGGATTATTCTGTTGCTGCTATTGGCTGAAATGCTGATTCTGGAACGTAAGAACCCGTTATTCCGTAATATCCATTTGTTTAAAAAGGAAGAAAGGTATGATGATGAGAAATAAAACTATCGGAATTATCTTGCTGCTATTGACGGCTGTTTCGGTTTCTGCACAGAAAGCGGAACGTGATTTTATTCGTAAGGGAAACCGTGCGTATAAGGATAGTACGTATGTGAATGCTGAAGTAAATTATCGCAAGGCAATTGATGTTAATCCGAAATCAACGGTTTCCATGTATAATTTGGGCAATACGCTTATGCAACAAAATAAATTGCAGGAAGCTATGGAACAGTATGTTGCTGCCACTAAAATGGAGAAGGATAAGAGCAAACTTGCTCAAATCTATCATAATATGGGGGTAATATTTCATTCTGGTAAAGATTATGCGAAAGCAGTGGAAGCATATAAGGAGTCGTTGCGTAATAATCCGAAAGATAACGAAACACGCTATAATTTGGCTCTGGCTCAGAAAATGTTGAAAGATCAGGAACAAAACCAACAAAATCAAGACCAGAATCAGGATCAGAATAAACAGGATCAGGAAAAAGAGCAAGATAAAGACAAGCAAGACCAGAATAAACAAGACCAGCAAAACCAGGACCAACAACAGCAACCACAGCAACCACAAGACAATCAAATGTCGAAGGAGAACGCTGAGCAGCTCTTGAAGTCGGTTATGCAGGACGAAAAGGATGTACAGGATAAGGTGAAGAAGCAACAAGTTATTCAGGGCGGTCGCTTAGAAAAGGATTGGTAAATAATAAAAGATACGATAATATATGAGAAAATTAATTTTCTTATGGATAGCACTGATTGCAGTCAGTTTACAGGCTTTTGCCGATGAGAAAGTGTCATTTTCCGCGTCAGCTCCTGATGCAGTAGCGGTAGGTGACCAGTTTCGGCTGACATATACAGTGACTACACAGAAGGTAAGAGATTTCCGTGCTCCCTCTATCAAGGGATTTGATGTATTGATGGGACCTAGTCGTTCGCAGCAAAGTAGTGTGCAGATTATTAACGGGGTATCAACTTCGACCAGTAGCATCACCTTCACTTATATTCTGATGGCTACAACGGAAGGTAGTTTCACCATTCCGGGTGCTACAATTACGGCCGATGGTAATCAAATGATATCTAATTCAGTGCATGTCAAAGTGCTTCCGGCAGACCAAGCGGGAGCAGCGGCATCCTCAAGTGGAAGTAGTGGTGCTCAGCAAGGTAGTAATGCTAGCCGTGCTTCTTCTGGAGCTTCTGTCTCTAATCAGGATTTGTTTATTGCGGCTACTGCAAGTAAAACCAATGTATATGAGCAGGAAGCTTTCCTGTTGACTTATAAAATCTATACTTTGGTTGATTTGCAACGCTTTGATAATGTGAAACTTCCTGATTTCAAAGGGTTTCATTCACAGGAAGTAGAACTTCCGAATGATAGAAGATGGAGTTTGGAACATTATAAGGGTAGAAATTATCAAACTACCATTTATCGTCAGTTTGTACTGTTTCCACAACAATCTGGCAATTTGACCATTGAACCGGCGCGTTTTGATGCTTCTATTGCAAAAGCTACCCAAGTGTCAGACCCATTTGAAGCCTTTTTTAATGGGGGCAGCAATTATATTGAAATAAAGAAGACGTTAACTACCCCTAAGCTGACAATTGATGTTAAGCCATTGCCGGAAGGTAAGCCTGCCGATTTCTCTGGTGGAGTGGGAGAGTTCAGTATTTCTTCTTCCATCAATAGCACTAATGTGAAGACAAACGATGCTATTACCATTAAACTTGTGATTTCTGGTACAGGTAATTTAAAGTTGATAGGTGATCCGGAGATCAAGTTTCCAGATGATTTTGAAGTGTATGACCCCAAAGTTGACAATAAGTTTCGTTTGACAAATGCAGGGTTATCGGGTAGTAAAGTGATTGAATATCTGGCTATTCCGCGCAATGCTGGTACGTTTAAGATACCAGCTGTTAAATTCAGCTATTTCGATATCAAATCCCATTCCTACAAGACACTGACTACAGAGGAATATGAATTGCATGTAGAGAAGGGTGAAGGTAATGCTGCACAGACTATCGCAAATTTCACTAATAAAGAAGATTTGAAAATCCTGAATGAAGATATTCGTTTCATCAAGCAAAATGATGTGACTCTTTCTCAAAAGGGCGATTTCTTCTTTGACTCTATGGTGTATTGGTTGCTCTATTTGGTACCTGGTGTTGTATTTATCATATTCTTTATTGTTTATCGTAAACAGATAGCTGCTAATGCCAATGTGGCTAAAATGCGTACAAAAAAGGCGAATAAGGTTGCTGTTAAGCGTATGAAGTTGGCAGGTAAGCTATTGGCTGAAAATAAGAAAGATGTTTTTTATGATGAGGTATTGAAGGCTCTTTGGGGATATATTAGTGACAAACTGAATATCCCGGTTTCACGGCTCTCTAAAGACAATATTGAAGAGGAGCTTCGTAAATATGGAGTAGAAGATGCTTTGATTAAAGAGTTCCTAGTAGCACTGAATGATTGTGAATTTGCCCGTTTTGCTCCTGGTGATGATAATCAGGCTATGGATAAGGTTTATTCAGCTTCATTGGCGGTGATAAGTAAAATGGAGAATTCGATTAAACATTAATTAGGAGGTTATATGATGAAAAAGATATTGTTTTTGACCCTCGGCCTGCTTATGGCGATGACCTCTTTTGGACAGGCTGATACATTGCAAAATGTAAATGATTCAGTTTTAGTAGGTTCTCACTCAGAATTCTCAGCAACAAAGCAAGAGAATAGTGTGACAAAAGCAGAAGGAGATAGTGCATATCTGAAGAATGATTATGCTTCTGCCATTCAGATATATGAAGCTTTGTTGAAGGATGGAGAAGCTGCTGAAGTATATTATAATTTAGGAAACAGCTATTATAAAGCTGGTGATATAGCAAAGGCTATTTTAAATTATGAGCGTGCCTTACTGATGCAACCTGGTAATGCTGATATCCGTGCGAATCTGGAAATAGCTCGTGCAAAAACAGTTGATAAAGTAATTCCGGTAGCTGAAATCTTTCTTGTATCCTGGACAAAATCGTTGATTAATTGTTTGAGTGTGGATGTTTGGGCAAAAGTAGGTATTGTTGGTTTCTTCTTATTGCTGATATCTCTTTATTTCTTTTTCTTTTCCAGACAGGTTGTATGGAAAAAGATTGGTTTCATCACAGGAATAGTATTTCTGGTACTGGTCATATTAGCAAATGTTTTTGCCTTCCAGCAAAAAAGTGAATTATTGAATCGTAACAATGCTATTGTATTAACTCCGAGTGTAACGGTGCGCAGTACTCCTAGTGAGAGTGGCACCAGTTTGTTTATATTGCATGAAGGGCGAAAGGTAGAAATTAAAGATAACTCTATGCGTGAGTGGAAAGAAATCCGCCTAGAAGATGGTAAAGTAGGGTGGGTGCCTGCATCATCTGTAGAGGTCATCTAATAGCTATAATTTTTTCATAGTAAGATAGTTAATAATAGGAAAGAAACCTGTTAAAAGAGAAAGTATCAATGCTCTTTTAACAGGTTTCTTTTATTTTGTAAAAAAGACACCAAAAATGTTTGTTTTATCTTTTTTTTTCCTTAAGTTTATAGCGTGATAAGTAAAACTCACAGAGTTATTAACCATTAAATTTATAAATATGAGAACAATAACATTTAATGAACTTCGCAGAATTAAAGACTCGTTACCCACTGGTAGTATGCATAGAATAGCCGATGAGCTCGGACTGAACGTCGATACAGTTAGAAACTTCTTTGGGGGACACAATTTCAAAGAAGGTAAGAGTGTTGGAATACATTTGGAGCCTGGTCCTGATGGCGGTTTGGTGATGTTGGACGACACTACAGTTCTTGATAGAGCTCTCAAAATACTAGATGAGATGAATGCTAATGCTGAGCCTGTTCGAGCTTAAGAAAAGAAAGTAAAAATGAATCCCAATTGATAAACAAACAATTGGGATTTCTTATTTGTTTATAAAGTAAAAACAGTTGATTATGGAAGACAAGTTAGTAACCTTAGCCATGCTGACTTATGCCAAAGCTCAGATATTGAAAAATGTACTTGAGAATGAAGGTATCGAGACTTATATTCACAATGTAAATCAAATACAACCTGTAGTATCTTCGGGTGTGTGCTTACGTATAAAAGAAAGTGATTTACCACGTGCACTGAAGATTACTGAAAGCTCTGCCTGGCTATCTGAAGAGGTAGTGGGAGGGAAGTCACCTAAAGTGGAGAAAGAGAGCAATAAGGTCTTAGTTCCTGTCGACTTCTCTAATTATTCGATGAAAGCATGTGAATTTGGTTTTAACTTTGCTCAAAATATGGGTGCAGAAGTAGTATTATTACATGTCTACTTTACACCGATTTATACTACTTCATTGCCTTATGGAGATGTCTTTAATTACCAGATTACGGATGAAGAGAATGTGAAAAATATACTACATAAAGTCCATGAGGATTTAAATGCTTTATCGAATAAGGTGAAGGAAAAAGTGGCTTCAGGAGAATTCCCAAATGTGAAATATAGCTGTGTATTGCGTGAAGGTATTCCTGAAGAAGAAATCCTTCGATATTCAAAAGAATATCGACCACGTATTGTTATTATGGGTACCCGTGGTAAAAATCAGAAAGATATTGACTTGATTGGTAGTGTAACGGCTGAAGTTATTGAGCGAAGTCGTATGCCGGTTTTAGCCATACCAGAGAATACTCCATTTAAACAATTGGCTGAAGCTAAACGCATTGCATTTATCACCAATTTTGATCAACGGGACTTAATTGCATTTGATTCATTGATTGCTGCTTTGAAACCATTTCATTTCTCTGTATCTTTAATTCATTTATCGGATGTTAAAGATACATGGAATGAAATCAAATTAGGTGGTATTAAAGAATACTTCCAAAAACAGTATCCGGATTTAGAAATACATTATGATGTTGTGATGAATGATGATTTCTTAAATAGCTTAGATAACTATATAAAAACGAATCATATTGATATTATCACATTAACAACATATAAACGGAATATCTTTTCCCGCTTATTTAATCCAGGAATTGCACGGAAGATGATTTTTCATTCTGATACGCCGCTATTGGTTATTTATGGGCGTCCAAGTTAAAGAAAATAACGCCTACATTTTAAATCAATAATCGGTATTATGTTTAATACAAAATGATATTATTCTTCATATCTAATTATTACTTCCCCATTTTATAAAGAGATTCAGAGAAAAAAATAAAAACTAAAAAGCCTAGTCAAACACTGAAGTGACTAGGCTTTTTAGTTTTTATACCTAGGCTTTTTTAATTCACCATTTTTTCAATTTCTTCAAATTCCGGTCCCATATCCAGATTATAGTATACTCGATACAAACCATTCATCCATAAATCTTTTTGGTCCGGTTTCAATTCTCTTGCTTTTTCATAGCAAGGTTTTGCCTTTTCATAAAAAGCTTTCAAAGTAGCTTGATCTTCCTTGTATTTCGGATCATTAACATCTGCACTTGCTTTCTCAGAAAAGTCTTGTGCTTGCAAACAGTAGATCAAACCTAAATTGGAATATGCTTCTGCATAAGTAGGATCTATATCTGTTGTTTTTTGGTAATATTCAACAGCTTTATTAAGTGCATCTGCAGCCTCTTGATCCTTCTTTTCATTCTTTAGGTTAGTATACATATTGTGATAAAGATATCCTTTTACATATAGATAGAATGTATTATTCGGATCTTTTTCCAACATACCATCAGCAAATTGCATAGCCTCGTCATATTTATTATTGTTGCTATAATAATCAATCAGATGACCAAAGAAGAATGAATGTTGCGGATATTTCTGCAAACCTTCTTTTAAGGAAGCAACCCATTTAACAGTATCACCTTGTGCTTTTAAGGCTGTAGAGATGAACTCCATAGCATATTGACCTACTTCTTTATCATTCTGGGCATACGGAGCATACTTCAAAACGCTCGGATAATCTTCCATTTTAGCAGCAGCCAAGCTTGCGTAATACGCAATCTGAGGCAAGATAGTATCTGTTTGCAAGAAGTTTTCTTTCTCAAACATTGGACTCTGAGCTGTTTCAATGTAAGTTCCAAAGAAATCTAACGCCTCTTTGTTCTTCTCCAGATTATAGTATTGAATACCACCATTGATTAAGTTAGGCCGTTCTGCAATAATAGCAGCAGAATTAGCTTTCCTGTATTTATTTTTAATTTTTCCCTTTTCGTTCGGAACCTGTGCTAATTCATCGCACTTAAGGTAGTATTTACACATGTTCAATGCACTATTATATACCTTAAGTGTATCGTAAGGTTTTCTTAAATAAGCATTTTCCATTTGCTTTTCATTACTTCTTTTTTGAATAAAGCCTGCTACATCCCAAGTCTCAGCATTATCCTTTGTTTCAGGATTAGTTAAGGCTTGATTGATGAGCTGTTCGGCCTTATTAAAGTCCGGATTCACTTCATTCGCAATGCTTTTAGCTTCTTTCACAGTCTTTTCCTGAGCGAAAGTGAAGCCTGCAGCGAGCAATAAAATCACTGAAAATAATACTCTTTTCATGATAAATGTAAAATTAAAATTAATATTATGTCTATTCTTCATCTCCATTATTTATTTCACTTTCAGAGCTGTAATCCTCCTCCTCTCCTTCTGCAGTTTCACTTATGGATACTATTGGAGATACCGGAGACGTCTCATCTATATCAACTGGTATTTCGTCTTCCAAACTTTCGGAAGTAACTTTGCATACTGAACCGATTTCATCGTTTCTCTTTTCAAGATTAATCAAACGAACACCTTGTGTGGCACGGCCCATAATACGAACATCAGCTACTTTTAGACGAATAGTAATACCCGACTTATTAATTATCATCAAGTCATTATCATCTGTTACTGACTTGATTGTTACCAATTTACCTGTTTTATCAGTGATATTCATAGTCTTCACGCCCTTACCACCACGATTTGTTTTGCGATAGTCTTCAATATCAGAACGCTTACCATAACCTTGTTCAGAAACGACCATGATGGTTTCTGTTTCAAGATCTTTAATGCAAATCATTCCCACTACTTCATCCTGTCCGTCTTCATCAAGTGTCATACCACGTACACCTGTTGCAGTACGTCCCATAACGCGTACAGCATTTTCGTGGAAACGAATAGCGCGTCCATTGCGGTTGGCTATGATAATTTCATTGTCGCCGTTAGTCATACGTACTTCAATAACACGGTCATCTTCACGGATAGTTATAGCGTTTACACCATTCTGACGAGGACGTGAATATTGTTCAAGCAATGTTTTCTTGATGACGCCATTTTTAGTACAGAAGAAAACATAATGACTGTTAATGAACTCTTGATCAGAAAGGTTCTTCACACGCAAATATGCATTTACAGCATCGTCAGAGTCAATATTCAGCAAATTCTGAATAGCGCGTCCCTTTGAGTTCTTGGTACCTTCAGGTATTTCATATACTTTGAGCCAGTAGCACTTGCCTTTCTGAGTAAAGAACATCATGGTATTGTGCATGGTTGCTGGATATATGTGCTCGATAAAGTCTGCATCGCGAGTATCTGTACCCTTAGAGCCCACTCCACCGCGGTTTTGAGCTCGGAACTCGCTCAATGGTGTACGCTTGATATATCCCATATGTGAAATGGTGATAATCATTTCATCGTCTGCATAGAAATCTTCTGGATTAAATTCTTCAGATGAATATACGATTTCTGAACGCCGTTTGTCTCCATATTTGGCTTTTACTTCAATTAATTCATCTGTAATGACTTTGCGACAAAGATCGTCATTTGAGAGTATTTCTTCATAATAAGCAATCTGCTTCATTACTTCTTCATATTCGGCATGAAGCTGATCTTGCATAAGTCCGGTCAATTGGCGCAGACGCATCTCTACGATAGCACGGGATTGGATTTCAGTTAATTGGAAGCGCTCAATTAAGCCTGCAATGGCATCATTAGGAGTTTTAGCCGCGCGGATGATACGAATCACTTCATCAATATTATCTGATGCGATAATTAAACCTTCCAGAATGTGGGCACGTTCTTTTGCTTTACGCAGATCATATTGAGTACGACGGATGACTACTTCGTGACGATGTTCCACGAAGTATTTGATCATGTCCTTCAGGTTCAGCAGACGGGGACGTCCGTGTACCAGTGCTACGTTATTTACGCTGAAAGATGTCTGCAATAGAGTCATCTTATAAAGCTTGTTCAGAACTACACTGGCATTGGCATCGCGTTTAATATCAATAACAATACGCATACCTTCGCGGTCAGATTCGTCATTGGCATTGGAGATACCTTCAATCTTTTTATCGTTAGCCAGATCTGCGATATTTTTAATTAATTCAGCCTTATTGACACCATACGGAATTTCTGTGATGACAATTTTGTCATGTGTGGAACTGGTTTCAATTTCTGCTTTAGCGCGCATGATGACACGACCACGGCCGGTAAGATAAGCCTCACGTACACCACTCATACCATATATATATCCTCCTGTTGGGAAGTCGGGAGCTTTCACATAGTTCATCAGCTCTTCTATTTCAATATCGTTGTTTTCGATATATGCAACGCATGCATCAATAACTTCAGATAAATTATGTGTCGGCATATTGGTTGCCATACCTACTGCGATACCAGATGCACCGTTTACCAAAAGATTCGGAATACGAGTTGGCATTACAGTAGGTTCCTGCAAGGAGTCGTCGAAGTTGCTTTGCATATCAACGGTCTCTTTGTCAAGGTCTTGCATCATGTCTTCACCAATCTTTTGCAGACGGCACTCAGTGTAACGCATAGCTGCTGCGCTGTCACCATCCACTGAACCATAGTTACCTTGCCCGTCTACTATCAAGTAGCGCATTGCCCAAGGCTGTGCCATGCGAACTAGTGCACCGTAAACGGAAGAGTCACCATGTGGGTGATACTTACCTAATACTTCACCTACAACTCTGGCTGATTTTTTATAAGGTTTATCAGACGTATTTCCTAGTCCCATCATTCCGTAGAGAATTCTACGGTGGACAGGCTTAAAACCATCTCTAACATCCGGAAGGGCACGTGAAACTATGACCGACATGGAGTAGTCAATGTACGATGACTTCATTTCCTCCTCGATGTTAATCTTTATAATTCTGTCTTGTTCAAGCATTTAAAAAGATTATTAATTATACATACTTTGGTTCATGAAAAACCACGCTAAAGTACTGCTTTTTTACGACATACAAAAGTTTTCGCGCATAAACTTTGTTTCAGAACCATTCTCTCGCCTACTTTGTTCTTATAAATATATAAATAAGGTATTAAAAAATACTGGTGAACGGATATTAAACTGTGGCACGGGATTTGTATACAAACAATAAATAGAAGAATATATTTGCTTACTAGAAATTATTAATGCGTATCTTTGTATTATAGTAACACCTTAAAGATTAAGGAAGGAGAATATTAAGTATGAATAATCAGTTTTCACAAAGAGTTTCTGATATTATCACCTACAGCAAGGAAGAAGCTAACCGACTGAAGAATAGATATATCGGTCCGGAACATCTTCTACTCGGCATGTTGCGAGACGGCGGAGGAAAAGCTATAGAAATATTGCAGAAGCTGGATATAGACCTGAACAGAGTTAAAAAGCGTCTGGAAGGTTTTCTGAAAGAGATTGAAGATGATAACTTATTGCCTGATGCGGACATTCCATTGTCTCCTATGGCAGCTAAGATATTGAAAATGTGTATACTCGAGGCTCGTCTATTAAAGAGTGCCACTGCGGATACGGAACATGTATTGTTGGCTATCTTAAAAGATGGTAATAATTTGGCCGCTACGGTTTTGGAAGAGAATAATGTGGATTACAAGTCTGTGTTCGAACAACTTTCTATGAAAGCTAGTCCTAATGCTGGTATGGGATTCACGGAAGATGACGATGATGAAGAGGAAGAAATGAATATGTCTTCACGTTCATCACAAAGTGCTGGTTCGCAGTCTTCTACACAAACAGCAGCTAAGAAGGCATCCAATGATACTCCGGTATTGGATAACTTTGGTATGGATATGACTCGGGCTGCAGAAGAAGGTAGGCTGGATCCTGTGGTAGGTCGTGAACGGGAAATTGAGAGATTGGCTCAGATTCTGAGTCGTCGTAAAAAAAATAACCCAGTATTGATTGGTGAACCTGGCGTAGGCAAATCTGCAATTGTAGAAGGATTGGCATTGCGTATTGTTCAAAAGAAAGTGTCCCGTGTATTGTTTGATAAACGTGTGGTTATGCTCGACATGGCTTCCGTAGTAGCAGGAACTAAATATCGTGGACAATTCGAGGAACGTATCCGTTCTATTATCAATGAGTTGCAGAAGAATCCGAATGTCATTCTGTTCATTGATGAAATTCATACTATTGTGGGGGCTGGAGCTGCTGCTGGTTCCATGGATGCTGCTAATATGCTGAAACCTGCATTGGCGCGTGGTGAGATACAATGTATCGGTGCTACCACTCTCGATGAATATCGGAAGAACATAGAAAAAGATGGCGCTTTGGAGCGTCGTTTTCAGAAAGTGATTGTGGAACCGACTACAGCTGAGGAAACTCTTCAGATATTAAAAAATATCAAAGAGAAATATGAGGATCATCACAATGTGATTTATACAGATGAAGCTTTGGAGGCATGCGTCAAGTTGACAGACCGCTACATTACTGATCGTAATTTCCCGGATAAGGCTATTGATGCTTTGGATGAAGCTGGTTCTCGTGTTCACCTAACGAATATTACAGTTCCGAAAGAAATTGAAGAACAGGAAAAGTTCATAGAAGAAGCGCGTCAACAAAAAGCAGATGCGGTAAAATCACAAAATTTTGAGCTTGCTGCCAGTTATCGTGACCGTGAAAAAGAGTTTTCTGCTCGTTTGGAAGAGATGAAAGTGGAATGGGAAGCTCGTTTAAAAGATGACCGTCAGACAGTTGGTGAAGAGGAAATAGCTAATGTTGTGTCCATGATGTCCGGTGTGCCCGTACAGCGTATGGCGCAGGCGGAAGGTGTTAAATTGGCAGGTATGAAAGAAGAATTGCAGGCTAAGGTAATAGCTCAGGATCCAGCCATTGAGAAAGTGACGAAAGCTATTTTACGTAGTCGTGTCGGTTTGAAAGACCCGAATCGCCCTATTGGAACATTCTTGTTTTTGGGACCTACTGGTGTAGGAAAAACACACTTGGCTAAGCAATTGGCAAAATACATGTTCGGTTCTGCTGATGCACTTATACGTGTGGATATGAGTGAATACATGGAAAAATTTACTGTTTCTCGTCTGGTTGGTGCGCCTCCGGGATATGTAGGGTATGAAGAAGGTGGTCAGTTGACAGAGAAAATACGTCGGAAACCTTATTCTATCGTACTGCTGGATGAGATTGAAAAAGCGCATCCCGATGTGTTCAATATCTTGTTGCAACTGATGGATGAAGGTCGTCTGACTGACAGTTATGGCAGAACGGTAGACTTTAAAAATACAGTTGTTATCATGACTTCAAACATTGGTACGCGTCAATTGAAGGATTTTGGTCGTGGTGTAGGTTTTGCTGCACAAAACCGTACGGACGACAAGGAGTACTCGCGAGGGGTAATACAAAAGGCCTTGAACAAATCTTTTGCTCCTGAGTTTCTGAACCGTATAGATGAAATCATTACTTTTGATCAGCTTTCATTGGATGCTATTGAAAAGATTATCGACATTGAATTAAAAGGCTTGTTTGAACGTGTGGAAGCTCTGGGTTATAAGCTTATTATTGATGGTAAGGCTAAGACGTTTATGGCGTCCAAAGGTTATGATGTACAGTTCGGTGCCCGTCCGCTGAAACGTGCCATTCAAACTTACCTGGAAGATGGTCTTTCGGAATTGATTGTCTCTTCCGAATTGAATCTGGGTGATACGATTTCTGTCTCTTTGAATGAAGAGAAGGGAGAATTGGATATCAAAGCAGTGACTAAGTAAATTTTTTACTTCTATCTATAGAGCTTTTCCAGCTAATAAACAGTCAAAATGTCAGTCTATATGGACTGGCATTTTTTTTGCATTATATTTGCCAAGCGATTAATATATAAACTTAAAATATAAATAATAGTAGTATGCAAAAAGGAAATATTGGGGTAACTACCGAAAACATTTTCCCCGTTATTAAGAAGTTCTTGTACAGTGATCATGAGATTTTTCTTCGTGAGTTAGTTTCTAATGCCGTAGATGCTACACAGAAGTTGAAAACTTTAGCTTCTATTGGTGAGTTTAAGGGTGAAGTTGGAGATTTGACTGTACGTGTATCCTTAGAAAAGGATACGATTACTGTCTCTGACCGTGGTATCGGTTTAACAGCCGAAGAAATCGATAAGTACATCAATCAGATTGCTTTTTCTGGTGCTAACGATTTTCTGGAGAAATATAAGAATGATGCCAATGCTATTATCGGCCATTTTGGTTTGGGATTTTATTCAGCCTTCATGGTCGCGAAGAAAGTGGAGATTATTACAAAATCTCATAAAGAGGGTGCTCAGGCTGTGAAATGGAGCTGTGATGGTAGTCCTGAATTCACTATCGAAAACATAGATAAGGCTGACCGTGGTACAGATATCGTGCTTTACATTGATGATGAAAGCAAGGAATTTCTTGAAGAAGCTCGCATTTCTTCTTTACTGAAGAAGTATTGTAGCTTCTTGCCTATCCCCATTGCTTTTGGCAAAAAGAAAGATTGGAAAGATGGAAAACAGGTAGAAACAGATGAAGATAATATTATCAACGATAGTAACCCATTGTGGACGTTGAAACCCAGTGACTTGAAAGATGAAGATTATAAGAAATTTTATCGGGATCTCTATCCGATGTCTGATGAACCTTTGTTCTGGATACACTTGAACGTAGATTATCCGTTCCATCTGACTGGTATCCTTTACTTTCCGAAGGTAAAGAGTAATATAGAATTGAATAAGAATAAGATACAGCTTTACAGTAATCAGGTGTATGTTACAGACTCTGTAGAAGGTATTGTGCCTGACTTTTTGACGCTGTTGCATGGTGTACTTGATTCTCCAGATATTCCTTTGAACGTATCCCGTTCTTATCTTCAGAGTGATTCTAATGTGAAGAAGATTTCTACGTATATTACGAAGAAAGTATCTGACCGTTTACAATCTATCTTTAAGAACGATCGCAAACAGTTTGAAGAGAAATGGAATGATTTGAAAATCTTTATCAATTATGGAATGCTTACTCAAGAAGACTTCTATGACAGGGCAAAAGATTTTTCTCTTTTTACTGATGCGGATGGCAAATGTTACACGTTTGAGGAATATAATAAACTCATCAAAGATAATCAGACAGATAAGGATGGCACTCTGATTTATCTGTATGCAAATCATAAAGATGAGCAATTTAGCTATATTGAAGCAGCTAAAAATAAGGGATATAGCGTGTTGCTGATGGATGGTCAGTTGGATATTGCTTTAGTGAGCATGTTGGAGCAGAAATTTGAAAAATCCCGTTTCACTCGTGTGGATAGCGATGTTATTGACAATCTGATTATTAAAGAAGATAAAAAAGGTGAAACATTGGAGGCCAGCAAGCAGGAAGCTCTTTCAGCTGTGTTCAAGAGTCAGTTACCGAAGTTGGAGAAGGTTGAGTTCAATATTACTGCACAAGCTTTGGGTGAGAATTCTTCTCCTGTAATGATTACTCAAAGTGAATATATGCGCCGTATGAAAGAGATGGCTAATATTCAAGCAGGTATGAGTTTCTATGGTGAAATGCCTGATATGTTTAATTTGGTACTGAACTCCGATCATAAGTTGATAAAAGAAGTTTTAGCTGACGAAGAAAAGGAATGTGAACATGTTATAGCACCTATTCAAAAGGAAATGAATGAAGTGGACAAACATCGCAATGAACTGAAAGATAAGCAAAAAGGTAAGAAAGATGAAGAAATTTCTACTGGAGAAAGAGATGAAGTAAATACCCTAGACAAGAAGTGGGAAGAACTGAAAACAAAGAAAGATGAAGCTTTTGCTGAATATGCTGCTAAGAATAAGGTTGTCCGTCAGTTGATTGACTTGGCCTTACTGCAAAACGGTATGCTGAAAGGTGAAGCTCTAAACAATTTTGTGAAGAGAAGTATCGAGTTAATTTAAATACGCCTTTTATTCACAATCTATAGTTAAGAGCATTGCAACTCTAAGGAGTTGTAATGCTCTTTTTTTCATATAATTTGTGTAGGATTGCTTGTTTTTTTGCGTTGGATACGTCCAATTTCGAAACAATTGCATATATTTGAGCTTTGATAATATTTATTATTCAGCTCGGAAGTTTGAAGTATGAAAAGGATTCTTTTGCTTTTATCGTTTTGTTTCTTGTTGCTGCCTATGCTGCAAGCCCAAAAAGTGGGACTTGTTTTGAGTGGTGGCGGTGCGAAAGGTATGACGCATATCGGCATCATTCGGGCTTTGGAAGAAAACAACATTCCCATTGACTATATTACTGGTACATCTATGGGAGCCATAATTGGTTCACTCTATGCTATGGGGTATTCTCCTGATGATATGGAAGCTTTGCTGCGTTCAGAGGACTTCAAGCGTTGGTATTCGGGAAAGGTAGAACCAAAGTATGCCTATTATTTCAAGAAAAATCTTCCTACACCGGAATTTTTTAATATTCGTTTTGATTTTAAAGATTCTTTGAATGTCAAACCGCAGTTGCCGACCAGTATGGTTAATCCTATTCAGATGAATCTGGTTTTTGTGGAACTGTTTGCTCGTGCTACTGCTGCATGTGACGGTGATTTCGATAAACTTTTTATTCCTTTCCGCTGCATAGCTTCTGATGTGTATAATAAGCGACAGATTGTATTAGGAAAAGGTGATTTAGGTGATGCAGTTCGTGCTTCGATGAGCTTCCCGTTTGTTTTCAAACCTATTGAGATAGATAGTGTACTGGCTTATGATGGTGGTATTTATAATAATTTTCCGACTGACGTGATGCGGGATGATTTTCATCCGGATATCATTATTGGTAGTGTTGTTGCGGCCAATCCATCCAAACCAAAGGAGAATGATCTTATGAGTCAGATAGAAAATATGGTGATGCAGAAAACGGATTATTCTATTCCAGATTCTGTTGGTATTCTCATGACATTCAAGTATGATGATGTGAATTTGCTTGATTTCGACCGTCTTCAGGAACTTCATGATATAGGCTATAATCGTACTATTAGCATGATGGATTCTATAAAAAACCGTATTCGCCGCAGAGTAAATGCAGATAATGTGCGTTTACGTCGTTTGGTTTACCGCAGTAATCTACCGCAACTTTATTTTCAGAAAATTTATATTCAGGGTGCCAATCCACAACAACAAGCTTATATTCAGAAGGAATTTCATGATGAAGAAGATGAAGCATTTACTTACGAGGATATGAAGCGTGGATATTTTCGTTTATTGGCTGATAATATGATTTCTGAAATTATTCCGAAAGCGGTGTTCAATGAAGAGACGGATATGTACGATTTGCATCTGAAAGTCAAGATGGAGGATAACTTTTCTGTCCGCTTGGGAGGTAGCGTATCTACAACAAGTTCCAATCAGATTTATTTGGGCTTGGGATATCAGAATCTTAATTATTATGCCAAGGAGTTTACATTCGATGGGCAATTGGGCAAAGTCTATAATAATGCACAACTAATGGGACGCATCGATTTGCCTACGCATATTCCTACGTCATATCGGCTTATTGCATCTATTAGCACTTTCGATTATTACAAGAAAGATAAACTATTCTCCAAAAATGATAAGCCTTCTTTTAACTCAAAAGATGAACGCTTTCTGAAGTTAATAATAGCTTTACCATTTTTGTCGAATAAAAGAGCGGAATTTGGCTTTGGCATTGGAAAATTACAAGATAATTATTTTCAGTCCAGTGTGATTAACTTTGAGGAAGACCGTTCAGATAGAAGTGTTTATAGGCTTATAGGTGGTTCTATCAGTTTCTATGGCAGCACATTGAATACGCGTCAATATGCTACAAAAGGATATAATGAAAAGTTAATAGCCCAGATATTTACGGGAAAAGAAAGGTATACACCTGGAAATCCTACAGAATTAGCTACCACTCAGGAACGGCAATCATGGCTACAGATTTCTTACATGAAAGAAGCTTATCATAACATGGCGCCTAAATTTGTACTGGGATGGATGGCAGAAGCATTGTATTCATCGAAAAATTTCTCGGAGAATTTTACGGCGACTATGATGCAGGCAGCAGCGTTCTCACCAACTCCGCACAGTAAATTGATGTATAATGAAGCTTTCCGCGCTAATCAATTTCTGGCTGCTGGGGTTAAACCCATGTTTATTTTCAATGATATGTTCCATATAAGAGGAGAATTCTATGGCTTTATGCCTATTTTTCCGATTGAAAAGAATACGCAAAATAAGGCATTCTATGGAAAAGCTTTTTCAAAGGTTGAATATATGGGAGAAATTTCTGTTATTTGCCAATTACCCTTCGGGGCGATTTCTGCTTATGTAAATCATTATAGTTCACCGAGAAGGGAGTGGAATGTAGGTCTAAGTATCGGCTGGCAACTGTTTAATTACCGTTTCATCGAATAAATTTCTTCAAAAAAAGTTTGCGTAAAACTTGCAGTTACGAAAAAAGTCCGTATCTTTGCACCCGTTAAACAAAAAGGCCGCGTAGCTCAACTGAATAGAGTAGCTGACTACGGATCAGCCGGTTACAGG
>OGIE01001984.1_pt1 | contig 26608 bp, 29 predicted proteins | sample 1571581 | NCBI WGS metagenome assembly OGIE01 (sample SAMEA2582021, study PRJEB24529) | metagenome | biome: Human gut stool | place: China | collected 2011
AGGCGATGGTCGCCAAGATGGACGAACTGGGCTTCGGCAACTGCACCAACACGGGAGCCTGCCAGGCCGAGTGCCCCAAGCAGATTTCCATTGCGCATATCGCCCGTCTGAACCGCGAGTTCCTCTCGGCGAAATTCGAGGACTAACGACTGTCGCGAGTGCGATAACAACCAGGGCCGGAGCAATGCTCCGGCCCTGGTTATGCCGGGCGATATGCGCGTCGCGCATCCAGACAGACAATCCCTCCCGACCTCCCTTTGAAAAGGGAGGAGAAGACACCCCGTCTGAACCGCGAGTTCCTCTCGGCGAAGTTCGAGGACTAACGACTGTCGCAGCAGCGATAACGACCAGGGCCGGAGCGTTGCTCCGGCCCTTTTTATGCCGGGCGATATGCGCGTCGCGCATCCAGACAGACAATCCCTCCCGGCCTCCCTTTGAAAGGGGGGGGGGAGAAGAGACCCCGCCGAACCGCGAGTTCCTCTCCGGCGCATACCCCCCCCCGAACCCCAAATTGCCGCCGTTCTAAATATAGGTATGAAAAATAATTTCAAAAAATGAGGTACTCTGTATTACATAATACTAAAATTCGTATTATATTTGCATTGTAATAATAGTAAAACCCGCAAAACATCAAACCGCGACAATACTTTTACGACCATGAAAGAGACTGTAAACGTAAACATCGGCTCCGTGGCATTCATCCTCGACGAGGACGCCTACCGGGTACTGGGCAGCTATTTCGACGACATCCGGCGGCGCCTGCCGGAGGGTGACGCCGAAACGATGGGCGACATCGAGGCCCGTGTGGCGGAGATATTCCGCGAGCGGGTCGCCTCGCCCATGCGGGTCATTACGCTCGACGTCGTCCGTGCGACGATGGCCCAGATGGGCAGTCCGGCCGATTTCGGCGAACCCCGCGGCGCGGAGCGGTCCGAGTCCGCCGAGGGAGGGACCGGAACCGAATCCGCCGAACAGCCGCCCCTGCGCAAACTCTACCGCTCGCGCACCGAGCGTTCGATCGCCGGCATCTGCGGGGGTCTCGCCGCGTACTTCGACTCCGACCCGACGCTGATCCGGCTGCTGATGCTCCTGCTGATCCTTTTCGGCGGACTTTCGATCTGGGCCTACATCATCCTCTGGATCGTCATTCCCGAGGAGCCGGCCCGAAAATTCAATATCAACAGCAAAAACCGATAAAATCATGGCAACGAACGAAAACAGACGGTTATTCCGTTCCCAAGACAGCATTATCGCAGGCGTCTGTGCCGGCCTGGCCGAATTCTTCGGACTCGATACATCACTGGTACGCATCGCAACCCTGCTCCTGATCTTCTTCGGAGGTCTCTCGCTCTGGGTTTACATCATCCTCTGGCTGATCGTTCCCAAAGCCCCCAAAAGGTTAAACGCATAGCACCATGGCTGAAGACAACGTAAAGGCGCAAATGCGCAAAGGAATTCTGGAGTACTGCATCCTCGCCATTCTCTCCCGCGAGGACTCGTATGCTCCGAAGATCATCGCCGAACTCAAGCAGGCCGAGATGATCGTAGTCGAGGGTACGCTCTACCCGATCCTCACCCGGCAGAAAAATGCCGGACTGCTGACCTACCGCTGGGAGGAATCCCCGCAGGGTCCGCCCCGCAAGTACTACACGCTCACGGACAAAGGCCGCGAATACCTCGCAACGCTCGACGAAGCCTGGGATGAACTCGTCGGACAGATCCAACTCATCCGCCACGGAAAAAACAATTAAGCCCCCCAAAAAAATAAAACCATGAAAAAACTCCTGCTGATAGCCGTCCTGATCGCAGCCTGCCTCTCCGCAACCGCTTATGTCGCCTGCGTCGCAGCGCCCCTGCTGGGCAAAAACATCAAGGGCAGCGGCAAGATCGTCGCCAAAACCGTTCCGGCACCCGATTTCGACGGCATCGAAGCCTCGCGCGCCGTGAAAGTCGTCATCTCGGACAAGGTGTCGGACATCCGCATCGAAGCCGACGACAACCTGATCGACCTGGTGGTGGTCCGGGCCGTCAAGGGCAAACTCGAAGCCACCCTCGATCAAAAGGTGAACAACATCCAGAACGGCAACGTCACGATCACCGTCCCGGCCAACGGGAAAATCCGCTCGCTCGACGCTTCGAGCGCCTCGAAGATCATCGGCGAGACGACGCTCAAAGCCGGCAAATTCAGCATCGAGGCTTCGAGCGCCGCCAAGATCAAAGCCGCGGTGGAAGCCGTCTCCTGCACCATCGAAACATCGAGCGCCTCGAAGGTCGAGGCCTCGATCGAGGCCGAAAGCTGTTCGCTCGACGCATCGAGCGCATCGAAAATCATCCTCGAAGGTTCCGCCGGGACGTTCAGGGCCGACATGAGTTCGGCATCGAAACTCAACGCCGAAAAATTCTCGGCCGTCAACGCCACGATCGACACGTCGAGCGCCGCCAGCGCTTCGATCGATTGCAGCGGAAAACTCACCGCCAGCGCATCGAGCGGCTCGTCGGTCCGCTACTCGGGCGACTGCCGGACTTCGCTGGAAAAGTCGAGCGGCGGCAGCATCCGCAAACTCTGAATTCCGAAACGACGCGACAACCATGAAAGAGGTTAAAAAATGCAGCATCTCGGGCGTGGCGTTCACGATGGACGCCGACGCTTACGAGGCCCTCGAAACCTATCTCGAAAGCCTCAAGACAACCTATAAGGACACGGCCGACGGCGCGGAGATCGTCGCCGACATCGAAGCCCGCATCGCGGAACTGATCCTCTCGGCGCAGGATAACACCCGCATCGTGGAGAAACCGCTGATCCTGAACATCATCCGGCAGATGGGCTCGGCCGAGGACATCTCCCGGGAGAGCGTCGACCGCGACCTGCACTGCGACACGCCGCGCATCCCCCGCCGGCTCTACCGCGACACGGAAAACGCCAAGCTGGGCGGCGTCTGCGCCGGAATCGGCAAATATTTCGACATCGACCCCGTGTGGGTGCGCCTCGGGCTGTTTCTGCCCCTGCTGTTCACCTGCTTCGGGTGGATTCCCTTCCTGCACTGGTTCAGCCCGATGTTCGGCAACCTGTTCGGCATCTTCCTGATCTGCTATTTCATCATGTGGTTCGCCGTTCCGGCGGCCCGTTCGGCGCGGCAGAAACTCGAAATGAACGGCGAGAAGATCACCGCGCAATCCATCGGCGAGGTCACCGCGGCCACCGCCACGGCCTGCGCCGAACCCGACGCCAAGGCCAAACCGATCGTCGCCGAAGTCGTATCGGTCTTCGGCAAGGTGGTGCTGATCCTGCTGAAAATCATCGCCGGGTTCATCGTCTTCGGACTCATCATGGCAGCCTGCGCCCTGATCATCGGCATGTTCGCCCTGATCGTCGGCGGAGAGGGTTTCTTCACGCCCGCCGTCTTCGGCAACACGGTGTCGATCTGGATCGCGAGTCTGGGCATCCTGGCCACGCTCATCCCCATCATCCTGCTGATCTACGTGCTGATGTGCCTGATCGCCTCGCGCAAACCCGGCGGCAAGACCGTGCTGGCCATCTTCCTGCTGTGGCTGGCCTCGATCATCGCCGTATCGTGCGTGGCCATCCGCGAGAACGTGGGCGACAAGTTCCGGACGAAACGCAGGGTTCTCGAACAGGTGTTCCAGAGCGAAATCGTCATCGACGGCGACACCACCACCCTCGAACGCCTGCTGGAAGATTACGACGACGAAAGCGTGATCGAGGAGGGCCGCAAGACGCTCCACATCTCCGTGCCCTCGAAATCCATCGACATCACCGTCGACAAGAAGCAGGGCGAACTGCGGGTCAACGCCGACGGCCGGAAGGTCTCGGTCAAAGCCTCCGAGACCGGCGACGAAGCCTCGGTGACGATCCGCCGGGAAACCGACGCCGCCGACAGCGCAAAAACGACCCGCGGCAGCGCCGCCCGGTCCCGGTAAGCGAAGCCGGAAATCATTCGCGTTAAAATAAAAAGTTCCCGGAAATACGGGCGGCATCCTTTTTGGGCCGCCCGTATTTTTGAAATTTTTGAAATATTTTCGTACCTTTGAACGGTTTTGTTTTTAACAAATGAGAGTATGGCCGGAATCAAGAGCATAGGCATTCTGACATCGGGCGGCGACGCGCCGGGCATGAATGCGGCAATCCGCGCGGTGACGCGCAGCGCAATCTACAACGGATTTACCGTAAAAGGAATCATGCGCGGATTCAAAGGTTTGGTATTCAACGAGATCGTTGAATTCAAATCGCAGAGCGTGAGCAACATCATCCAGCTGGGCGGCACGATCCTGAAAACCGCCCGCAGCGAGGAGTTCAAGACCGTGGAAGGCCGCAAGGCGGCTTACGACAACATGGTGGCCGCGGGCATCGACGCTCTGGTGGTGATCGGCGGCGACGGATCGCTGACCGGCGCGGGACTTTTCGCCGAGGAATACAACGTGCCGATCGTGGGGCTTCCCGGAACGATCGACAACGACCTCGGAGGCACGGACTCGACGATCGGCTACGACACGGCGTTGAATACGATCATGGAGTCGGTCGACAAACTGCGCGACACGGCGTCGAGCCACGAACGCCTCTTTTTCGTCGAGGTGATGGGCCACACGGCGGGTTACCTGGCGCTCAACAGCGCCATCGCGACGGGTTCCGAGGCGGCGATCATCCCGGAGATGGAGACCGAGGTCGACCAGCTGGCGGAACTGATCAACCACGGGTTCCGCAAGAGCAAGAACTCGGCGATCGTGATCGTCGCGGAGAATCCCAAGACGGGCGGCGCCACGGCGCTGGCCGAACGTGTGAAGAAGGAGTTCCCGCAGTACGACGCGCGAGTGACGATTCTGGGCCATATCCAGCGCGGCGGCTCGCCGACGGCCGTGGACCGCATCCTCGCCTCGCGCATGGGCGAAGCGGCCATCGAGGCGATCCTCGACGGACAGCGCAACGTGATGATCGGCACGATGAACGGCAAGATCGTCTACGTGCCCTTCGCCAAGGCCATCAAACACGACAAAGGCATCGACCGCGGAGCGCTGGAACTGGTGAAAATCCTGTCGATTTAGACAGCTCCGCCTGCCCGCCGCCGAACGGCCGCAATGCAAACGAATTCAACAAAAACCCGAACATAAGCGAATGAAACGCGTAATTGGCATCGGCAACGCCCTGACCGACATGCTGGTCAACCTGAAAACCGACTCCGTGCTGGGGAGGTTCAAATTAGCCAAAGGCTCGATGAGCCTCGTGGACACCCGGCTCCAGACCGAAATTTCGAAATCGGTGGCCGGACTCCCCTATTCCCTCTCGCTCGGAGGATCGGCCGGCAACACCATCCGCGCCATGGCGCAGCTGGGTTGCAGCGTCGGGTTCATCGGCAAGGTGGGCCCCGACACCACGGGCGACTTCTTCGTGCAGGCGCTGGACAACCTCGGCATCGAGCCGATCATTTTCCGGGGCAGGGAGCGTTCGGGCAAATGCGTGTCGCTGATCTCCGCCGACGGCGAGCGCACGATGGTCACCCACCTCGGCGCGGCGCTCGAACTCTCGGCCGGAGAGATCGATCCGTCGATTTTCGAGGGGTACGACTGCCTCTACGTCGAAGGTTATCTGGTGCAGAACCACGACCTGATCCTCAAGGCCGCCCGTACGGCCAAGAAGTGCGGCCTGAAGGTCGCCATCGACCTGGCCAGCTTCAACATCGTGGCCGAGAACCTCGAATTCCTGCGCGGGCTGGTGAGCGAGCACGTCGACATCGTTTTCGCCAACGAGGACGAGGCCAAGACCTTCACCTGCGAGGCCGAGCCGCTGAACGCCCTCCAGGCCATTTCGCAGATGTGCGAACTGGCCGTCGTGAAGATCGGCACGAAAGGCGCGCTGATCAAACAGGGCGAGGAGGTCGTACACGTGGGCATCATGGCCGCGGCCAAGCGCGTGGACACGACGGGAGCGGGCGATTTCTACGCCGCCGGATTCCTGGCGGGGCTTTGCGACGGACTTTCGCTGCGCCAGTGCGGCACGATCGGCGCCATCACCGCCGGCAAGGTGATCGAAGTCGTCGGCACGACCTTCGGCGAGGAGGCCTGGGCCGACATCCACCGGCTGGTGAACAAGGTCAAAAACGAAAAGTACCTGTTTTAAATACAAAGGGCTGAACAAATGTTCAGCCCTTTGTATTTAAAACAGCAGCGCATACCGGAATCACAACCAATTTTCTTCCGGAGAATTCGCTGTCGCCCGGCGTTCCGCCGTATTTACAATTCTGCCCACCCCAAATCCCTCCCTCGGGGAGGGGCTTATCGCATGCGACCAAAGCCTGCAACTCCTAATTTTTAATTTTCGTAAACAGCCCCCGGCTGATTTCCAGACGCATGCGCAGCAGCCACCGCGATTTGCGGGGCGGCATCGTGCAGCAGAGCACGAGCGTCGCCGCCCATTTGGCGATCTCCAGCACGAAGGTCTTCGGCAGCCGGCGGTGGATTTCGGCCCGCAGCCGCTGGCTCACCCCGACGTTGTAGCTCAACCGCCGAAAATAAGCCCCGGTGAGTTTCGCCGGCGGAATGATGTGCCACATCACCGCCCCCGGCACATACCAGATCGTCTCGCCGCCGAGCAGGAGACGTTCGAAAAAGTCGTTCTCCTCGCCGCCGATCAACTCGCCGTTCACGCGCCCCAGCGTCGGATCGAACCCCCCGTAACCGGCCAGCCCCGCACGGCGGAAAGCCATATTGCCGCCCCCGGGAACGCGTCCCGCCGGGAACGGACGCACCCGCTCTCCGAAATCCATCGGATTGGCGATCGGCATTTCGACGTATTTCGACATCCACGCCGGACGTCCCGCGGGGTATTCGGCGACGATGCGCCCCCCGGCCACGACGGCCCCGGGACGGGTTTCGAAGAATTCGAGATAGGCGCGCAGAAACCCCTCGTTGACCCGTTCGTCGTCGTCGATGAAGGCCACCAGCGGCGCCTGCGCCTCCCGCAGTCCGCGGTTGCGGGCGTACGACACCCCCGGTCCCTCCTCCGCGACGAGCCGCAGGCCGCACCCGGGATGCGCCGCGGCAAAGGCCGCGAAACGCGCCTCGGTGTCGTCCGTGGAGTTGTTGCTCACCACCACGCACTCCCACTCGTCGCGCGGAAGATCCTGCCGCACGACGGATTCGAGCGCCGCAACGAGTTGTGCGGCACGGTTGTGGGTGGGAATGACGAGCGAGATTCGAATCATCGTGCGAATGTAGCAATTTATCCGTAAAAAACCCGTATATTTGTCCGAAATATAAAAAGCGACACGACTATGTACAAACTGATTCGCACCCTCCTGCCGGTCCTTGCCGCAATGATCGCCACGACCGTCTCGGCGCAGAGCGTCAGCTGGAAAAGCTCGGTGCAGCACCTCGACGGCCAGACCTACCGGATCGTGCTGGAAGCATCCATTCCGGCTCCCTGGCACATGTACGACATGGGACCCTACGAGGGCGGGCCCAACGCCACGACGATCACCTTCACCCCGGGCGAAGGCGCCGTCCTCGAAGGAGGCGTCAAGCAGCTGACCCGTCCCGAACGCCACTACGACAAAACGTTCGGAATGGAGATCGGAACCTTCGCCCGAAAGGCGCAGTTCGCCCAGAGCGTGAAACTCACGGCCCCGCAGGCGACCGTCAAAGCGGAACTCGCATGGATGATCTGCAACGATACGAACTGCCTGCCGCCCGACGACACGGAACTGACGATCACCCTGCCCGCAGGTGCGACGCCCGCCGTGCAGCCCGCGGAAACTCCGGCCAAGGAGAGCGCCGCGGCACCGGAAACCGTCCCTGCGGCCGAAATCGCTCCCGCACAGAAGGACGCCGCAGGCGGCGGCTCGCTGTGGGGGCTGATCATCGAAGCCATTCTGTGGGGCTTCGCCGCCCTCCTGACCCCCTGCGTCTTCCCGATGGTCCCGATGACCGTCTCGTTCTTTATGAAAGGCTCCGGAAGCCCCGCGCTGGGCCGCATCCGCGCCGGCATGTACGGGTTCTTCATCGTGGCCCTCTACACGCTGCCCATCGCGGCGATCATCCTGATCACCCGCCTGGTGGGCGGCGACGCCGTGACGGCCGACATCTTCAACTGGCTGGCCACGCACTGGCTCCCGAACATCCTCTTCTTCCTGGTGTTCATGGTCTTCGCCGCATCGTTCTTCGGCGCGTTCGAGATCACGATGCCCTCGTGGATGGTCAATAAAACCGACTCCAAAGCTGACTCCAAAGGCCTTGCCGGCATCTTCTTCATGGCCCTGACGCTCGTGCTGGTGTCGTTCTCGTGCACCGGACCCATCGTCGGCTCGGTGCTGATCAAATCCACCGCCGGAGAGTTCTGGAGTCCGATCGTGACGATGCTGGCCTTCTCCGTCGCCTTCGCGCTGCCGTTTACCCTCTTCGCCTTCTTCCCCTCGATGCTCAAGAAGCTGCCCAAGAGCGGCGGATGGCTCAATTCGGTGAAGGTCGTGCTGGGATTCATCGAAGTCGCGCTGGGCATGAAGTTCCTCTCGGTGGCCGACCAGACCTACCACTGGGGACTGCTCGACCGGGAGATCTACCTCGCCGTGTGGATCGTGACCTTCTCGCTGCTGGGTCTCTACCTGCTGGGCAAAATCAAGTTCGCCCACGACAGCGACATGCCCTACCTCGGCGTAGGACGCCTGGCGCTGGCCATCGTCACCTTCTCGTTCGTCGTCTACCTCGTCCCCGGCATGTGGGGCGCCCCGCTCAAAGGTCTTTCGGGCTACCTGCCGCCCCTGCACACGCAGGACTTCGTCATCGGACAACAGGACGGCTCCGGACCGGCCCCGGCAGGCAGCGAGGCGCGCATGCTGCTGACCGTCGACGGACAGAAACCCAAACACAGCGACTTCCTCCACCTGCCGCACAACCTCGAAGGATTCTTCGATCTCAAGGAGGCCGAGGCATACGCCGCCAAGGTCGGCAAGCCGCTCTTCATCGACTTCACGGGCCACGGATGCGTCAACTGCCGCGAAATGGAGGCCCGCGTATGGTCCGACCCGCAGGTGCTGGACATCCTGCGCAACGACTACGTGATCGTGGCGCTCTACTCCGACGACAAGAAAGTGCTTCCCGAGAGCGAATGGGTGACCACCGATGCGGGCAAGGTGCTCAAGAGCCTCGGCAAAATCAACTCCTACTACGCGCTGAAGACCTTCGGGGTCAACGCCCAGCCCTACTACGTGTTGCAGGGGCGCGGCGGGAAGGAGTTGGTTCCGCCCCGCGGCTACGACCTCGACGTGCAGGGATTCGTCGATTTCCTCCGCAGCGGCGTCGAAGCCTACGACAGGCAGAAATAGGGATTCCCGCCCCGAAAAAAGCCTGCGGCCGAAACGGCCGCAGGCTTTTTCAGCATTCCGGACGGAGGATCAGTCCGAGAACTCGTCGAACATCGTCGTGCTCAAGTACTTCTCGGCCCGGTCGGGGAAAACCACGACGATATTGCCCCGCTCGATCTTCTGCGCCGTACGCACCGCAGCCAGCATCGCCGCGCCGCTCGACATGCCGGCGAAGATCGCCTCCCTGCGGATGATTTCCCGGGCCATGGAGATCGCCTCCTCGCTCTCGATCATCTCCTGCACGTCAATCTGCGACGGATCGTAGATGTCGGGCACGATGGCCTCCTCCATGTTCTTGAGCCCCTGAATGTAGTGGCCGCGGATCGGCTGTGCGCAGACGACCTTGATGTCGGGCTTCATCACCTTGAGGAAACGCGAAAGACCCATCAGCGTCCCCGAAGTCCCGATGGCGCAGACAAGGTAGTCGATGTTGCCGCCGGTCTGCTGCCAGATCTCCAGCGCCGTCGACTGGTAGTGGGCCAGGTAGTTGCTGGCGTTGGCGAACTGGTCGGGCATGAAATACCTGCCGGGAGCGTCGGCGACTTTTTTCCGCGCCAGGCGGATCGCCCCGTCGGTCCCCTCCTCGGCGGGCGTCAGAATCACCTTCGCACCGTAGGAGCGGATGATCTTCCGCCGTTCGATCGACACCGCTTCGCTCATCACGATCTCCACGGGATAGCCCTTGACGATCCCCACGATGGCCAGCCCGATGCCCGTGTTGCCCGATGTGGGTTCGATGATCGTCTTGCCGGGCGTCAGCCGTCCGTCCCGCTCGGCGGCTTCGATCATCCGCAGCGCAATGCGGTCCTTGATGCTTCCCGTAGGATTGAAGCCTTCGAGTTTGGCGAATATTTTCACGTTCGGATTGGGGCACAGCCGGTTGATCCGCACCATCGGGGTCGTGCCGATGGTCCCCAGAATATTCTTTTTAACCATAAATCACCGCTCATTAAACCGCGTAAAGATAATCATTTTCCGGAAAAAAGATTAATTTTGTGAAATGTCATGTCCGTCTCGTGAAGACAAACGGGTCCCGGCCTCACGAAACGGCATCCCCGGACAAGGACCCACCCTACCCGAATGAACCCATCGAGATTCAGGCCGGCCGCCGGCATGGCGCTGCTGACCTTCGCCGGAATTCCTGCGGCACAGCACGCCGACGCACACCCGAAACGCCCCGGACAACAGCCGCCGAACATCGTGCTCATCCACCTCGACGACATGGGCTACGGCGACCTGACCGCAACGGGGGCCACCGGATACCGGACACCCAACATCGACCGGCTCTGCGCCGAAGGCATGCGCTTCACCAATTATTACAGCGCCCAGGCTGTCAGCAGCGCTTCGCGCGCCGGGCTTCTGACGGGATGCTACCCCAACCGCATCGGATTCGCCGGGGCGCTCGGTCCGAAATCGAAAACAGGACTCAACCCCGACGAGGAGACCATGGCCGAAAACCTGAAGAAAGCCGGCTATGCAACCGCCATCGTCGGCAAATGGCACGTGGGATGCCGCCCGGGGCTTATGCCCCTCGACCACGGTTTCGACGAATACTTCGGGCTGCCCTACTCCAACGACATGTGGCCCCACCATCCGCAGACGTCGTCCTATCCGCCGCTGCCGCTGTACGAAGGGCGCAAGGTCGTCAACCCGTCGGTCTCGGCCGCGGACCAGGCGCAGCTCACCACCCGGTACACGGAACATGCCGTCGACTTCATCACACGCAGGTCCGAAGGCCCGTTCTTCCTCTACCTGGCCCACTCCATGCCGCACGTGCCGCTCTTCGTCTCGGACAAGTTCAAGGGCAAAAGCGAGCAGGGACTGTACGGCGACGTGATGATGGAGATCGACTGGAGCGTGGGCGAAGTGCTCAAGGCGCTGGAAAAGAGCGGCGCGGCCTCCAATACGATCGTCGTGCTCACTTCGGACAACGGGCCGTGGATCAACTACGGCGACCACGCCGGCTCGACGGGTGGTCTTCGCGAAGGCAAGGGAACCACCTTCGAAGGCGGGCAGCGCGTGCCGTGCATCGTGTGGTGGCCGGGGACGACACCCGCCGGAACGATCTGCAACCAGCTGGCCTCGTCCATCGACCTGCTGCCGACCTTCGCGGAGATCGCGGGCACGCCGCTCCCGGCGAAGCAAATCGACGGCGTAAGCATCCGCAGCCTGTTCGAGGGCGTGCCGGACGCCACGCCGCGCACGTCGTTCCTGTTCTACTACCGGAAAAACAGCCTGGAAGCCGTGCGCGACGGACGCTACAAACTCGTGTTCGCCCATCCGGGCCGCAGTTACGAGGCATTCCCGCCCGGCAACGGCGGACGCCCGGGCAAGGTGGCCGAAGGGCACGAATTCCCGCTGGCGCTCTACGACATGCGCCGCGACCCCGGCGAACGCTACGACGTTCAGAGCCAGCATCCCGAAGTGGTCGAGGAGCTGATGCGGATCGCCGATGCGGCGCGCGAGGACCTGGGCGACGACCTGCGGGGAATGCCCGGCAGGAACAGGCGTCCGGCAGGTAGGGCTGAATAAACGACGAGGGGCAGGTCCGTCCGGACCTGCCCCTTGCCTTTGCGGCGCGGGAAACGGACTATTTACGCTCCTTCCCGGTTTCGGCGAAAGCCGATTTCACTTCATGCTCTTTCTGCTGACGGGCTTTGGGCGTCGGAGCCTTGCCCTCTTTAACCAAACGATTGATGTTACGCTCGAAATTCTGCTCGCAAGGTTCGCAGGCGGTGTCTTTGTTCTCTTTCATGGCTTTGGAAATTTTATGGTATCGACTCCTGCTGCTGCAAATAGCGCGCCGTTTGCCCGACCATCCATTCCGGCAAACAAAAAAAACGGACAACTCCGTAGAATTGTCCGCTTTGGTAGAAGACAGCATAAAATTATCGAATGATTTTATTGAGGATTTTAACAGAATTATTAACTTTATAAAAAATTAAATTTAAAGAGTATGGAAGACCACAGCGATACTATTATAGTAGCAATAATAAGTTCTGCAACAACCATATTAGTATTGATACTAACAGGTGTAAGTCGTTATTTCTTTTTCTTATTTTCTCTGACTTACAAACTAAAACGAGAATATAATTTTTCTCAAAAGAAAAATATAAAATTAGAACTATCAAGAAGTAAAACCCCACTAATCAAAGCTGCAGAAGAACTCAATTATAGATTATGGAATCTATCAAAAAACATAGATAAAGGATGGATTAATGTTGAGCGAGAATCATGGCAAGACCCGAAACGATATTATCTTATAAGTACAGTTTATCGTTTTCTTCATTTTATTTATTGGACACTTGAAGCCGAAAAATCAATATATAGTTTTGATTTTGCTCAAGCAGAGAGAGACGACATACAATACCTTAAATACATTAAGGCTCTGAAACATTTTTTCTGTGAAAGTGATCTGCTCAAAGAACTTGGGTATGATGGTAGTCATCCTACTCATCATTTTTATAAAGACAATCTTTGTAAATACGCAGATTTCATTAGAGACGATAACAATTCAATCAACTATATGAAATTTGAAGCAAAGTTTATGACCAACTGTTCAGAGATTGAAGATGTCGTAAAATATATGTCTAGTTTAGAAAATGTTCCTGACAATAAAAACTACAATGTAATAATGGTATTCCACCTTTTCCTTATGTTATTCCTAAACAAATATGGACTTGATTATCATCAAACAGATAGAAAAAAATTTAAGACTCTAATACACACAAAATATGCTAATTTAAAAATCAAGAAAGGGATTCTTGACTTTATAAAGAGAAATAAAATTGAATCAGAAGCAAAGTGGATTATAGAAGATTTATCTTTATAATAAATCGGGACAAGTAACCCTGCCCCGATTCCAAATAAAAATTAACTACTCTATTTGGTTCCTTTCACTTTTCCATAAACAGCGCCTCCATTCACGTAAAATTGTACTGAAGATAAAAAGTGTCCAGTGAGCAAATTTGCTATGGAGATTTTATCGCCATCCTTGGTGAATTTGAAAGTCCCCATCAAGGAGTAATAAGAACTGCTGTAATTTACCAAGTAGCCATCTTCATATTTCACGGGTTTGTCTTGCATCAGGACTTTATAGGCAACCTTCCCGTTAGATGCAACTCCAATAGGTCCTCAACCTGATTATAGGAGTAGTTCGGCTTGCCGTTTTCATACTCGCCTATATTCGCCCACAAGCCCTCCATATTGGCAGGTGTGCCGCCATTATCATCATCGTCAGAGCAGGCACAAAATCCCATTAAAGAGATAGCGGTAAAAAGCAAAAATATCTTCTTCATGTTATGTGCCTTTTAGAAATTATATCCGACAGAGAGACCAATACCCCACAAATCACCATTGAAACCATAGGCAACATCTGCTCCTATCAAATAGTTCTTATAGGTAAAATTAACAGCCAATTTCCCATTGATGACACTACGTGTCCAATTTGCGCCACCATTCAAGACATCATCTGAAAATAAGTCTTTCTTCACACTTACAGTTCCTACGGCTTCTTCATGTTCATATTTGGTATTTTCTCTATTGCATTTTCCCCCATACACCCAAAGCGTAGGATAATCCGATGGCAGGAATTTCCAAATACAGGGCTTTATATTTATTGTTATAGATATTTGTATTCCCCCGCGCCATGATACATACCTTTATGGAAGGTTTCAGCTTTAGCAGAGTTATATTTTACAGTAAGCCCTGTTTGAAAATACCATTTGTGGCTTTTGGATATGGCAATATCGTATGCTCCCCCAACCTGAAAACCAACACCAAATTTATGGGTAAAATCATCGAACATATTTGTATTGAACGATTTGTAAAAATTGGCACCTGCTCTTACTCCAAAAATATGTTTGGGATTAGTGACCTCTTGCGCATTGGCAACTGCCATAGAACAGATAATTGCTGCAACTGCAAATAAAATACGTTTCATAGATTATCGTCTTGATAGACGATTTCATACCGGACCGGATTCTTCTCGTTGTCAAATGTGTTTATGGAAGCTCCGTTATACATGTAGCTCCGGTAATAGCCTATACCATCGCAGTAACCGCTGATATTCGGATAAAAGATTTCATAGCGAGGGTCCTCTATCTTTACGGTATTAGCTGGGATTTTAGATAGAATAGCCCGTAGTTTGGGATCAATTTTATCGTCATTCATACATGAAATATTTTTAAAATCTGCCTACGCTCTCACCATAGGCAGTCATGTAAAGATACAAGATGTTATTGAGATTATCAAGTCCCTATTCACTAATCATTTATTCCCCTAACACCTTTTCCAGCCGTCCGATATGATTGCTGATGTTCTTGTTCAGAACTTGCGCATAGGAGCGCTGGGTAACTGAAATATCGGAGTGTCCGAGCAGTTTGCTCACCACCTCGATAGGTACATCGTTATAGAGCAGGATAGTCGTGGCAAAGGTTTTCCGGGCCGTGTGGTGCGTCAATTTCTTGTCGATACCCACCACATCCGCAATTTCATGCAGGTAGGAATTGACCTTTTGATTGGAGATGCGCGGCTGAATATAATCGTCCGTACTATTGAGTTCACGGAACCAGGCTATCAGTTTCTCAGCCTGCGGGAGCAACGGAACGGAAACCTCCCGGTCCGTCTTTTGACGGACAAGCGTTATCCAATTTCTGCCGTCAAATCCTTTCGTGATATGCTTCGGTTGCAACGCCTGCGCTTCATGGTAGGCAAGCCCCGTATAGACCGAGAAGAGGTAGATGTTCTTCACCGTTTCCAGACGTTTTTGGGCAAAATGGTGATGCTCCAACTTATGCAGTTCTTCCTGCGTGAGATATACCAGCCGTTTACGCTCTTTTAAGGGCCTGTATTCAACGAACGGGTCCTGCTGAATATAGTTGCACTTGAAAGCGAAAGTGACCATCTGACGCACCCGCTGCATGATTTTATTGATGGTGATGGCTTTCAGACCTTGCACTATGAGTGCTTCTTCGAACTGCTTTACAAAGCGATAGTCCACGCTTCGGATGGGAATGTCCTGCGTGTTATACGAGGTACGGATATACCGCTCTACATGGGCGAAAACCTCCCGGAATTTTTGCAATGTGGCAGGTGAATACTCCTTGCCTACGAGTTGCTCCATCTTGTTCAGACGCTCCCGGAAAATCCCGCACAACGTATGTTCCTCCACCGTCTTGTGCTTGTAGATCGAGTAGATTTCAGCCAGCGAAACATTCCCGTCCGCTTCGTACAATTTACGCTCTATACCTTTGAGTTCGATGGTGATGTCCTGCAAGCGGCGGTTAATCAGCACGGCATCTTCCGAGGTTCCTCGAACACATTGAGCGTCTTTGTCCCACAAGTCAGGTGTTACATAAAGTCCCGTCGAAAATTGCTGGCGTTCTGCACCGTCAGTCGTTAACTTGCAGTAAATCGGGGCTGTACCCCGTCGGTTTCTCTTAAATTCGTAGAGATAATAAGTGATTCGTAATATTTCAACCATAGTCAGCAGATCGTTTTCATAACCTGCTGGAATACTTTTCATTACAAGTCTGGAATACAACTTTTGCCCGAAAGCGAATTGTATTCCAAAGAACCCCTGAAATGCCCCGATTTTGACTGATTATTAAAATATCTTAAAATACAGCAATTTTGTTTAATTGCTGATTATATGACACTTAACCATTTTACAGGGCATAAAATTAGGGGCCAAACATTGCTGTTTAGCCCCTTTGGTAGCGGGAGGAGGACTCGAACCTCCGACCTTCGGGTTATGAGCCCGACGAGCTGCCAACTGCTCCATCCCGCGATATATCTTTAGACCGATGATCTATCGCTTTTGCGTGTGCAAAGATAAGACAAATTTTCCATTCCGGCAAATTAATTTCAGCTAAAAAACTCCTTCACACACACTGCACGCTGTTTGTCAACCGGTTAGAGGACCGAATTATTTTATGGCTGCAACCACGATCTCCGCCAGATCGCGCACCTCGCTCTTCGTGCCGCGGCCGATGGCCTTTTTGCAGAGCGGGCAGGCGGTGACGATCACCTCGGCCCCCGTGGCGTCGAGCTGCGCGGCGACCGACCGGGCGATCTGCACCTGCTGGCCGTCGGAGATGGCCGTATTGGCCACCGAGGAGCCGCAGCAGAGGGCGTTCTCGCGCGTCGAGGCGGGTTCGAGCAATTCGCCCACGGCTTCGATCACCGCACGCGGCTCGTCGTAGATGCCGCTGCCGCGCCCCAGTTCGCAGGGGTCGTGGTAGGTGAAACGCGTCGCGCCATGCTCCAGCGAAAGGCGGCCCGCACGAATCAGCCGCAGGATATATTCCGAATGGTGCAGGATCTCGATACCCGGCAGGTCGTAATCCTCGCGGAAGACCTTGAGGCAGATCGGGCACGACGTGACGAGCGTCGTGATGCCGTGCTTACGGAACAGGTCGGCATTGTATTTCATCATCTTGCGCGCCGAATCGGTCTCGCCGGCCAGTTTGAGCGGCCGGCCGCAGCAGACGCCGCCTTCGCGGTCGGCCCACCAGACCTCCTCGCCCGCGGCCTCGAAGATCGCCGACATCGCCGACATCGTGCGCGGCGTCAGCAGGGTCATGCAGCCCGCAAAATAGCCCACCTTGCCCGCACCTTCGGAGCGGTCGAGACCCTTGAAATAGCCGTAGCGGCGTTCGTCGGGCACGTTGTGCATCTTGTCGCGCGAGTTGACGCGGAGCGTGTTGAGATCAATGCCGACGGGGCATTTCTCGGCACAGCGGCCGCACATCAGGCAGTTGTCGGCCGTCTGGAGGCGCAGCATGTTGTAACGGCGGTCGCGCAGGAAGTAGACCGACTGCACGTCGTCGACGCCCAGCACGCTCTGCAACTGGCAGGGGTCGATGCAGATGCCGCAGCGCGAGCAGGCCTCGACCTGGAAATTATCGTAGGAAGACTCCTTTTCGCCCGAGCGCAGGTTGTAACGGCGCAGGAAGATGAGGGGTATCTCCGTGAAAATATGCATGTAACGCGAGAACGGCAGCGCCACGAAGAACACGCCGAGGCACGAGGAGTAGAACCACCACGCCGCGGTTTCGAGATTCATCAGCGGCATCACGCCGATATGCCCGGACATCCACTCCCCGAGGCTCCCGGTGAGGAATCCCCCGCCGCCGTAAAGCGCGCACGTGGCGCTTTCGGCCACCAGACGCGCCGGGAACACGAACCACAGCGCCGACAAGGCCACCCGGTCGCCCGGGACGTGCTTCGTCGTGCGCCGCATGCCCATCGCCCGGGAGTAGAGACGTTTGCCCCAGGCCAGCGCCACGCCCGAGAGGACGAACAGCAGCAGGAGGTCCATCGTGAAATCGAAGAACGGTTTGTGCTCCAACCCCGTGGCGAAATACTTGAAAAAGACGTGTCCCTGCAACGGCACGTAGCGGAAGCCCAGATAGGCGATCGTCTCGGCCCACCCCACGGCGATCAGCAGGAACCAGCCGAAAGCCAGCGACATGTGCATGTACCCCAGCAGGGGGTTGACCCGGAAGATGCGGCGGTGGAGCAGCGACTCGCTCACCACCTCCCACGCCGCCCCGAAGGTGCGGCGCGTCGGCAGTCCGAACAGAATCCGTTTCTTGTCGGCGCGGGGCAGGCGGTAGAGCCACGTCCCCCACTTCCAGGCCAGGACGGCGAACATCACCGCAGCGCCGATGATGAACGGCAGACAGAATGGCGCGTAGAAAGTCATCGTCAGAAATCCCCCAGTTTACGTTTGATAAGCATCACCACGCCGCGCGTATTGATGCCGCGCGGGCACACCAGCCGGCATTTGCCGCACAGCATGCACTTGTTCATCTCCTCATAGGCCCCCTGGTATTCGCCGCGGCGCACCAGCGTGTGGACCTTGCGGAAATTGAACTCCGTGAGGTTGCCCGCCGTGCAGACCGCCGTGCAGGCCCCGCAGCCGATGCAGGTCTGCAACTCGGGCATCTCGCGCAGGATCTCGTCGCTCTTGCGCAGGTTGTTGCGGTCGATGTCGATGGCCCGGGGCTTCGAAATGGTGTATCCGAAATTGATCGCCGCCATTGCTATGCCTCCACGTATTTGGCCGCGGCGTCGGCTGCGGCGATGCCCTCGTTCAGCGACTCGCCGATGTTCTTGGGCGCCGTAATGGTCCCGGCGTAGAAAATGCCGTCGACGTTGCTCTTCACATTGCCGAGAAACATGTCGCGCGGAGCCAGAAAGCCGCTCGGAGCGCGGTTCAGCCCGGCGCCTGCGGCAAACGCTTCGTTGTCGTCGTTGGCCCGCATGCCCACGATCAGCACCAGCATGTCGACGCTCATGCGCAGGGGGCGGCCCGTCAGCGTGTCCTCAGCCTTGATCTGCACCCGTCCGTCGATCGTCGGGCTGGCCTCCGAAATGCGTCCGCGCAGGAAGTGGATGTTGTATCTCTGCTGCGCCTCGCGGTACATCTCCTCGTAACCGGGACCGAACATGCGGATGTCCATGTAAAAATTGAAAACGTCGGCCTCGGGGAAGAGCTGTTTCATCTCCATGGCCTGCTTGACGCCCGTGATGCAGCACACCTTCGAGCAGTGCTGCTGGCAGACCTTCTCGTCGCGCGAACCCACGCAGTGCAGGAAGGCGATGCGCCTGGGGCGCGATCCGTCGGCCTTGGCCACGCGCCCCTCGTTCAACATGCGCTCGATGTCGGCCGTCGTGAAGACGTTGTCGTAGATGCCGTAGCCGTACTCCTCCTTGATCGAGGCGTCGAAGAGCGTGAAGCCGCTGGCCACGACCACCGAATCGCACGGCAGCGTCCGCCCGTCGGCGAGCGTGACGCTCTCCTTCGTGAAGCCCGCGACCTCCGTGGAGGTCATCACCTCGATGCCGCTCTCGTTGACCCTGCGGCGCAACTCGGTCAGCACCTCCTGCGCCGGGGTGAACGACGGGAACAGCACGTGCCAGCCCCGGAGCTTGCCGCCCAGTTCGGCCTCTTTCTCGATGATGACCGGGCTGACGCCCTGTTCCGCCAGACGCAGGGCCGTCTGCATGCCCGCAACGCCGCCGCCTATAATGATAACTCGTTTTTTCATTATTCTCTGATGTCGTAAATCGTATCCGTCGGGCAGCAGTTGACCACCGCCGACTCGGGTTTTCCGATATATTTCCCGTTGCGGCCCAGATACTTGGCCGCGGGATCGTACTCGACGCCCATCTTGTCCAGCAGGGGTTCCACGTCGACCTGGTGCATCTGCATGCCCAGCTCCCAGGGGTCGTAGCCCAGCACCAGCCCGGCCATCTCCTCGTAGGTCAGCACCGGGATTCCGTGGCCGTTCTGGCCGTAGGTCGTGCCCTCCATCTCGGCGATGGCGTACTGCCATTTGTCGAGGAACATCGCGCAGCCCGGACAGTTGGCCACGATGAAATCGGGCTTGTAGGGCGCCATGCTCTCCAGTTTCTTGTGCGAGTTGGCGATCGAATAGCCGCGGTTGGCCTGCACGAGGTAGTTGCGGAACCCGAATCCGCAGCAATGGCGGCGTTCGGGATAGTCGACGCACTCGCCGCCCCACGACTCGACCATGCCGGCCAGCACATAGGGGAATTCCGACCCTCCGATCCCGGATTTCGGAAATATCTTGGCGTAGTGGCAGCCAATGTGCTCGACGACCTTCAGCGGTTCGCCCGTCGCGGCGTTGACGAGCCGTTTTTTGGCCCGCGCGGCGATCTCTTCGCGGAAATGGAACACGACATCCGACGTGTGGGCCAGGCTCGCGGGCTTCTTGAACTCGCGCCGGGTCGCCTTCCAGAGATTCTCGCGCGTCTTCTCCTCCGTCTCGGGGAACTCGTGCCACGTGGCCAGAATCTCCGTGTAAACGCCGAACGAGGTGATGCACGAGGTCACGAGGTTCTCATACCCCGCCTCGCCCATCAGCGCGAACTGCCGCGCCACGACGGTCATAATCGTCTCCAGCGGCACGATGTCCGAATGGTAGCCGATCCCCGTGCACGACGAGTGCTTGGGGTCGTCCGAGAGGTCCTTGCCCAGGTCGTTGCGCAGCATGTCGATAAACAGCTTCTCGCTGCCCGGTCGTCGGCGATCTCCTTCTGGTAGTCCTGCCAACTCTTTCGCTTCATCGTCATCGTCAATAATGTTCGTTGCTGTTCGAAAGGAAGACATCCATCATGTACTGCTGGTCGGCGCCCTCCTCGTAGCCCATTTCGCGGGCCTTGCGGTCGGAATGCCGCTCGATGGTGTCGAACATCTCGCTGCCGCCGCTGACCTTGAATATCTCGTTGATCTCGGCGAGCGACTCCTCGTCCAGACGGCGCAAGGCCCCGGCGCCGTGGCGCATGTAGACGGGCGTGAACTGACCGTAAATCTCCCGGTCGTTGTCGTAGATCCATTTCCAGACGGTCCCCTGCTCGGGATGCAGGTCGGGTTTCACCAGCCGCGGGACGATGCAGTAGCCCGTGCGGAGGATGTTCTCGCCGATGATGCGTTTCAGGGCCAGCTGCTGGCGGCCCTTCTCGCTCTCGACGAAGAAGCCCAGTTTCTGCGACAGCGTGCGCAGCGCCTGGATCACATAGCCCGGCGTATTGCCCCGCGGACAGCGCGGACGGCACGACATGCACTCGCCGCAGTACCAGATGGTGTCGCTCTTCAAAAGCCGCTCGATGGCCTCGTCGTCGCGCGTCTGCACGATGGAGACGATCTGACGGGGGTCGTAGTTATAGAACTCGGCCGCCGGGCAGACACCCGTGCAGACCCCGCAGTTCATGCACGAGTGAAGACCCTCCTTCATCCGCACATCCTCCATGAGCATATCGAAATACTTCCCCATACCTAATATACAAAAAAACCTTTGCACTGCAAAGGTAGGGAATCCGGGGCGGACGGGCGGTGGTATAAATGCGTAATTTAGCGCCGTTCGTAAAGCTCGAAGGCAAACGGCCAGGGGTAATCTTTCCCGCCGGAGAACGACTCCGACGACACCAGCCGCCATTCGCGCTCGTCCCACGCCGGGAAACGCGTGTCGCCCTCGTAGGCGCGGAAGACCCGTGTGAGGTAGAACTTCCGGGCCAGCGGCAGCGCCGCGGCATAGATCTGCGCCCCGCCGATGACGAACACCTCCTCGTCCGCGGGAAACAGCGCGACGGCCTCTTCGAGCGAGTGGACCACCGTGCAGCCGGGGATCTCGATATTCTGACGCGTGATGACGACGTTCGTCCGGTTGGGAAGCGGACGCCCGAGCGACTCCCAGGTTTTGCGGCCCATGACGACCGGATGGCCCGTCGTCACGGCCTTGAAATGCCGGAGGTCCTCGGAAATGTGCCACAGCAGGGCGTTCCTGTCGCCGATAACGCCGTTTTCGGCGACGGCTACGATCAAACTTATCATAATTCGAAAAGGTCTATTACGGTTATTCCGCCCGTCAGGTGACAGGCCTGCCATCCCTCGCCGCGGGCCGCGGAGACGTTGGCGGCGTTGTCGTCGATGAAGAGCAGTTTTCCGGGCGGGGTCCCGATCTGCCGGGCGACGCTCCGGTAAATTTCCGGGTCGGGTTTGCGCAGATGCAGTTCGTCGGAGTAGAAACACCGCACGAACAGTTCGTCGAAGCTCCCGCCGAAACGCTCGCGGAACGACTCCCGGAAGCGGATGCGGTGGGGCAGGTTGGTGTTGCTCAACAGGTAGACCGGGCAACGCTTCCCCAGTTCCCGGAGCAACTCCACGCGCTGCGCGTCGAACGGCATCAGCATGGCGTTCCACGCCTCCAGCAGCTGCTCGTCGGGGATGGCGGCGACGGCGGGAAACGTCCGCCGCACAGCCTCCGCGAACTCCTCCTGCGTGATAAGCCCCAGTTCGAGGTCGCGGAAACACGCCCTGTTCCCGTCGATGACCTCGGCGGCTCCCAGTCCGCGGATGTCCAGCGCCTCGAAAGCCCGGAGCGTGCGTTGCAGCTGCACGTCGAGCAGGACGCCTCCCAGATCGAAAACAAGGGCCTCGACGCTTTCGGGCGAAACGGTCGGAATCAGGATATTCATTTGCTGCGGGTTTAAAACGACATCGGGGCCTTGATCGCGGGCCACGGGTCGTAGCCTTCGAGCGTGAAATCTTCGTAACGGAAGTCGAAGACCGACTTCACGGCGGGCTTCAGCCGCAGTTTCGGCAGCGGACGCGGCTCGCGCGAAAGCTGCTCGTCGACCTGCTCCAGATGGTTCAGGTAGAGGTGCGTGTCGCCCAGCGTATGGATGAACTCGCCGGGCTGCAAGCCGCACACCTGCGCCATCATGCAGGTCAGCAGGGCGTAGGAGGCGATGTTGAACGGCACGCCGAGGAACGTGTCGGCGCTGCGCTGGTACAGCTGGCACGAGAGACGCCCCCCGGCCACGTAGAACTGGAACAGCACATGGCACGGCGGCAGGGCCATCGCGTCGATCTCGGCGACGTTCCACGCCGAGACCACGATGCGCCGCGATTCGGGATTGGTGCGGATCAGCCCGGCAGCCTGCGCGATCTGGTCGACGACGCCCCCGTCGGGCCGGGGCCACGAACGCCACTGGTAGCCGTAGACATGGTTCAGGTCGCCGAAGCGGTAGCCTTCGATCGGCGACTCGACGCCCGCCGAGGCGAGGAACGTCTCCCGGCCGACGGGCAGCACCCCGTGGCGCACGCACAGTTCGTTGTAATGGCGGTAGGCGTCGTTGTCCCAGATATGGACGCCGTTGTCCACCAGATACTTGATGTTGGTGTCGCCCCGCAGGAACCACAGCAGTTCGTGGATAACCCCCTTGAGGAACACCTTTTTGGTCGTCAGCAGCGGAAAGCCCTCCGACAGGTCGAAACGCATCTGGTGGCCGAAGACCCCCTTGGTCCCGGTTCCCGTGCGGTCGCCCCGCACGACGCCTTCCGTCTTGATCCGGCGCAACAGATCGAGGTATTGTTTCACAGAATCGTCATTTAATCGTTTTATCGCTAAACCGAGGTCTTGCCCGGCATTTTCAGCGTCAGCTCCCCCGCCGCGTCCAGCACGGCGTAGGAGGGATTTTCGGCCCAGCAGCCGAGGTTCACCACGTGCAGCCGCCCTTCGCGGCAGTCGCGCGGGAAGTGCATGTGTCCGAAAACGAAGAGATCGACTGCATGCGTCCGGGAATACTCGCGGGCATACTCGACCAGCGGCTCGGTGTGCGGCTCGGAAGACCCCGTGTAGGGTTCGGTCAGCGACGCCCCGCGGGCCGCCTCCTCGCCGTGCCCCTTGCGCGACCTGCCGCTCCACCAATGGCCGAAGCGCAGCGCCCAGTCGGGATGCACGCCCCACGAAAAGAGCCACCTCAACGTCCGCGAACGGAAAATGCGGTTCAGAAATTTGAGCATCGGCTGCCCGTCGATCTTCATGTTGTCGCCGTGGGCGATGAAGACCTTTTTGCCCGAGAGGGTCATCACCTCGGGCGAGGTGTGGATCTCCAGCCCGCACTCGCGCGCCAGATAGTCGCCGACCCACATGTCGTGGTTGCCCGTGAAGAAGACCACCCGCACGCCCCGGTCGGTCAATTCGGCCAGCTTGCCCAGCGTCCGCACGAAGCCCTTGGGGACCACACGGCGGTATTCGAACCAGAAATCGAAGATGTCCCCGACCAGAAAGATCGCCTCCGCATCCCGGGCCGCGTCGTCGAGCCACGCCACGAAGCGTCTTTCGACCGCCCGTGCCGTCGCGGCATCGCCGGCTCCCAGGTGGATGTCGGATGCGAAATAATACATGATTCTATTTTGTCAGCTCGTCCAGTTTCGCTTCGAGGCTCTTGCCGTAGATGTTCTTGGCCACGATCGTCCCCTCCTTGTCGATCAGGAAGTTGGCCGGGAGCCGCTGCACGTTGTAAAGCCCGAGGGCCACGGACGAACGCCCGCGCAGGTCGCTGACCGAGATCCACGGCAGCTGCTGCTCCTGCACGGCAGTGATCCACAGCGGTTTCGACGTATCGACGGCCACCTGGTAGACCTCGAACCCGACGGGTGCGTCGGCATATTTCCGATAGAGTTCCTTCAGATCGGCGTTCAGCGCGTTGCTCGACCCCAGTTCCGCCGACCAGAAATCCAGCAGCACGACCTTTCCGGCCAGCGACGAGAGACGGATCTTCTTGCCGTAGATGTCCGTCAGTTCGAGGTCCGGATGGCGCGCCTCGGTGATCTGCGACGTGAGGCTGATGCGGGCGTCCATGCGGGCGATCTCGGCCTGCAACGATTGCAGGTAGGGCGATTCGGGGTAGCTCTCCTGCAACGCCTCGGCAACCGTGCGGTAGTAGACCACGTCGCTGTCGCCGTTGAACAGGTACGTGTCGCCCGGAAGCCGCTGGTAGAGGGCGTAGACCGCCGCCAGCGACGCCTTGTGCTCGATGATGAACCGCAGCTGCTCGCGGCGGATGCGGTAATATTCGGCCGTATACTCCTTGATCAGCGACTTGCGCTCCTCGTCCGTGAGTTTGCGCGCGAATTCCGTGCCCATGTTCTCCAGCTGCTGCGCCCCCGTGACGAAGGCCTGGTAGAACTGCCGCAGCAGCTCCGACTCGGAGGAACCCTCCACCGTATAGTTGCGGATGACGCTGCCCACGGAACCGAGCGTCAGCCTGTCGCCGCCGGCCAGAAGCAGCGGAATGCGCTCGCCGTCGTAGATCACGTTGTATAAGGAAGGGGTCTTCGCCACGCCCGTGAGTTCCATGCGGTAGCTGCCGTCGGGGGCCAGCGCCGCCGAATCCACGACCGACTGCGTCAGCGGAAGGACCTGCTCCAGATAGATATTTTTCGCGTCGCCGCCGACGAAGCGGCCTGAAATCTTCACTTTCGACGACTGGCAGCCACACATCAGGGCGGCCGTCGTGAGCGTTACGAAAAGCGTTTGCTTGTTCATTTACGATCTTTTTCGCGGTTAATGGAGAACAAAGATATAAATTTTCCGCAAATAGGCGTCCTTTATTTCGACGAATTGCGGTGCGGCCCGTTGTTTTTCGTGAAATTGCGGTAGGGCTGCTGGCTGCGGTTTTTCTGCTGCCGCTGCTGCTGGTGGGGCTGCCGGTGCTGCTGCGCCCCCTTTTGGGGACGCGCCGAAAAGGGCTGTTTATAGTCGCTTCGGAGATTGTTCAAGGCAACTTCGTCGATTTGGATCGCTCCCCCGGACATGCGCTTGATGTCTTTTACGATCACTTCGTTGTTGGGGTGCTCCTGGTTGTATTCGTAGCTCTTCGTGCGCATGTAGCGGGCCAGATTGTCCACCGTGCGCGAGACCGTCCGCGGGTTGCGCTCGTCGGCCAGGCCGCGGATCATACGCTCGACGTATTTGCCGTAGTGCTTATAGGTGATCCGCCCCTGGGAATAGGTCATCCGGCGGGGCGATGCGGTCAGCTCCTGACGCGAGGGCTGCGGGTAGGGAGAGTCCACATCGAGCTGGAAATCAGACATGATGAAAAGGTGGTCCCAGAGTTTGTGGGTGAAATCGGCCGTGTCGCGCAGCAGGGGGTTCAGATTGCCCATCACGGCAATCACGGCCCGCGCCTGCCGGTTGCGCTCGCGGCGGTCCTCGATCTCCAGCAGCGAGTCGATCATCTCCTGGATATGGCGCCCGTACTCGGGCAGGTACAACTTGCGTCGTGTGTAATTGTAATTCTTTTTCATATTGTATTTGCGGTCCGGCACATTAGTGCGATTCGTCCGCCGGAGCCTCCGGCCGGACCTTTGCGATAGACCGTTTAAAGATCGTTTTTCTCACTCTCCGCACCCCGGAGCGAGACCTCCGGGATTCGTTTTACACGGCGGAAAATCATAACTTTGGGACAAAAGTAGGTAAAATTTCGGAAAAACAAAGCTATGACAAAGGTTTTAATTCTGGACCAATCAAAAAGCGTGCGAAACATTCTGCGCGAGCGGTTGGAGTATGAAGGGTTCTCGGCCGAAGCCGTCGAGAACGAGGCTGCGGCCTCGGCATTGTGCGAGAGGATTCCGTTCGACGTGATTCTGTCCGACACGGAGTGCAAGGTTCCGGATGCAGGCATCCCGTTCATAGCCCTCTCGGCCGACACGTCGATCGACACGGCGGTCAAGGCCGTGCGCAACGGAGCGCAGGATTTCCTCACAAAACCCATCGACATGAACCGGCTGCTGCAATCGCTGCACCGCACCATCGACAATCCCGCGCCCGCGCAGGCGCCCCCGGCCGCCCCGCCCGTGCGCCGCCGCCGGGCGCACTCCGCCCAGGCCGAGCGGATCATCGGCGTCTCGCCCGAGATCG
>OGIE01001989.1_pt1 | contig 26522 bp, 17 predicted proteins | sample 1571581 | NCBI WGS metagenome assembly OGIE01 (sample SAMEA2582021, study PRJEB24529) | metagenome | biome: Human gut stool | place: China | collected 2011
GCCGAGAAATCGAACTCGTGCTGCACACCGGCAAAGTCCGTGCTGCCGAATACGCCGTCCTCCGCACATGCGGAGGCCTGCAGCAGTGTATCCTTCGCTGTGCGATAGCTTTCCGGCAGGGCGCTGACACGGGAGACCGGTGTGCCGATCGCGCACAGCGCGTTCCAGCCCAGCACCTGACAAAGCTCGTGCCGCAGGTTCTGACAGAACTCGTAGGCGGTTTCGCGCACAGCTTCCTCGGTCTCTCCGCGCAGCAGGAGCACCAGCCGGCGGCTGCCGCGGAAAAAGGCGCAGACCTCGCTTTCCTCGCCGCACAAACGCTCGGTCAGCGCGCGCACCTGCTCCTGCACGGCATTTTCCGGCAGACGCACGATGCACACAAGATACTGCTTCGCTGTCAGCAGCAGCCCCCAGCGTTCTCCCTGTACAGCCGCCTCCGCAGTCGGCACGCTGCCCGAGAGCAGGTCGTTGAGAAAATGCTCACGCAGTACGTCCTCCTCGCGCTCACTGCGGCTGTTTGCGCCTGCCGAGCGAAGCTGCTGCTGCTCCTGCTCAATCTGCTCGGCAACCTGTCCAAGTGTTTCGAGCAGCTGCGCCGAGCTGACCGGCTTGAGCAGATACGCATCCGCGTGCAGCGAAACCGCCTTCTGTGCATACTCAAATTCATCGTGTCCGCTGAGGAACACAATACGCAGCCATGGCATGGTGCGCCGTACAACCTTTGCCAGCTCCAGACCATCCATAAACGGCATGCGGATGTCCGTAATGAGCACATCCGGCTTCATTTCCATCAGCATAGGCAGTGCCATTTCGCCGTCCGGCGCTTCACCTGCAAACAAAAAGCGTTCCTGCTCCTTTTCAATGCAGTTGCGGATGCCATCCCGGATGATCTCCTCATCATCCGCAATAAATACACGCATCATAGCGTTTTCCCCTCCTGTTCGTCCGGTACGGTAAAGCTGATGCGTGTGCCGTGCCGGTATTCACTCTCGATCGTCAGTCCGCAGCCGTAATACAGCCGCAGACGCTGTTCCACATTGCGCAGACCGTAGCCGCCCTTGCCGTCCGGGTCAAGCGGTGCGCCATTCTGCAGCGAGGTCCGTACCTCGGCAAGACGCTCAGGTGTCATGCCCATGCCGTTGTCCTCCACGGCGAAGTACATGCCTCCTGCCTGCCTGCGGCCGGTCACGGTAATCTGTCCTCTGCCGCGTCTGCGCTTAATGCCGTGATAAATCGCGTTTTCAACCAGCGGCTGCAGCACGATTTTCAGCATATACCGCTCATGCAGCGCGGGATCAATATCAATCGTATACCGCATGATGCTGCCGTACCGCACCGACTGAATCTGCAGATAGTTTGCAACATGCTGTTCCTCGCGCTCGACCGTGATGTAATCCGCGCCGCGGCTGAGCGAGATGCGCAGAAAGCCGGTGAACGCCATCGTCATCTCGACAACCTCGCTGTTGCGGCCCTCTTCAGCCAGCCAGACGATGGTTTCCAGCGTATTGTACATGAAATGCGGTGTAATCTGCGCCTGCAGCGCCCGCAGTTCAGCTTTTTTAATGGTCTTTTCCTGCTCGACCCGCTCATGAATGAGCGCACCCAGCTGCTCCGCCATTGTATTGAGATCGCGTGTCAGCAGATGCAGCTCGTCGATCTCGGTCGGCGGGACGCGCTCGGTCAGCTCACCGGCGGCAATGCGGTTTGCAAACTGCTCCAGCTGCCGCAACGACGCGCCGATCGCGCCTTCCAGATTGTCGGATGCCCGAATAGTCAGCCAGACCATCACGCCGACCAGCACAATGAGTGCAAGCGCTGCCGCACCCAGTCCGTGCTGAATGCGGGCGTTGAAACGACCCATGCGGGCGATCTCATTCTCGATATAGCGGTCAAGCATGCTGCCCGCCAGATGGCCGACGCTGTGAATCTCGCGGTACAGCGATTCGTTGCGGCTGACTGCGGCACCGGCTTCCATCTGCGTTTCCAGCTGATCAACGTAGCTGTCGATTGTGCGGATGGCGCGCAGTGCCGCGTTGAGATACTGTGCCTCGTCCTCTCCGGCACTGTCCAGCATGTCGTTCAGCTCGTGCAGAGCGCTGTCAATCAGCATCCGCTGCCGTCCATCCTCGAAGGAAATGCGGCCGGAAACCACGTTCCACACCTCATCCGGCAGGTCCTGCACCAGCACAGTACGAACCTCGGAGGCACGGGTCGTCAATGCAATATCCGCGCCATAGCGCTGTGTCAGCACAACCAGCAGACCTGCCAGCACGCACACCGGTAAAATCATGCAGACTACACTGCGCAGCAGCGACTGCCGCAGCAAGCCGTGCAGGCTGTGATGGGATTTACGCATCGGCTGTTCCCTCCTCCGTCAGCACGGCGGTGTCCGCCAGAGCGATATAGGGCTTCCACGGTGCCTTCGCAATCTGCTGGGCTGCGTCTGCGGTCAGTTCAGCCAGCTGCGTATCATCCAGTGCGCCGATTACGGCAACCTCCCCTTTTTTCTGCAGCGCGCGCAGCTCTGCACCGCCGCCAAACGCACAAATCAGCACATCCTTGCCCGGTTTACGGCCGTGGCTGTGCAGATAATCCACCGCACCGAGCGCCATGGCGTCATTCTGGGCGAAAATGTAGCCGATTTCGTCCAGATGGTCCTCCATCTCCTCCAGTATTTCGCAGCCGCGCGAGCGCATGCCGTCGCCGCACAGGCTATAGGTTACGGTCAATCCGTGTTCCTCCAGAGCCTCGCGGCAGCCGCGTGCAATCTCTCTTGCGTCCGAAGCATTTACCGTGCCGTAAAGCTCCAGTACACCGTCCCGCGACATGCGCTGCTGCAGAAGCGCATCCGCCGCCTGCTCGGCGAGCGACGCATAATCAAATCCAATATGCTGCAGCGGCACATCATCCACGCCGCGTATCGCGCGGTCTATCGACAGCAGCGGCACGGAGGCGGATTTTGCTTCGCGCAGCACGTTGTCCCAGCCGCTTTCCACCAGCGGCGTAAATGCGATTGCGTCCACCTGATACACGATCAGCGCACGCACGGCTTCAATCTGTGCCTCCTGCGTGCGCTCGACCGGCATTTCCAGCACTTTGAAGCCATGTTCCTCCGCCGCATGTACAAGCGCTTCGGACTGCGCTTCGCGCCGGTCATCCTCTGCCGCCGTGGTGACAATGCCGAGCACCGGCACATGGGCATTCTCTTTTTCCGGCTGTGCCAATCCCTGCAGCAGCCGCAGCATCACAACTGTGCAGAGCAGCAGCAATGCCGCCCCTTTCCATCGTTTCATGGTTTTCTCTCCGTTTCTCTTTCTCTCCTGAATGATTTAATCATATCACACTTTGGAGGAATGAGCCAAATGTATTTAACCATAGTATAAAAACTATCCAAATAAGCGCCTATGATATTATGCATATTTCCTCACTTAGACAGAGAAATATCTTCCGGCGCAGTCGGATCTACTTGCATTGGCTGTTGATATGCGGTATAATATGATTACACAAGGAAAGACAAAAGTGCACATCGTGCACGCGAAAAGCCCCGGTGTTCCAGCACCGGGGCTTTTCTATGCCGTTTGGTATGAGGCGGCTTATTCCTCAGGCTGACTACCGGTTACTGTTTCTGTCCAGCCATTTGCAAATGTAATATGCAACTACACTCGCCACAACAGAAATAAGGAAAGACAAAGTGATAGACATCGTGCACACCCCCTTTCTCTACCTTTATGGGGGGCGGTAGCACTATCAGTATATCATAGCCGCAGTAAATCGACAAGTATCGACAAAAGGAGCGCAGATTGCAAACATCTGCGCTCCTTTTGCACCTGTATTACCGATCATCTTTTTTTGTCGAAATCTCCGTCTGCTCGGCTTCGCGCGCCTTCCTGCGCCGACGGCGCAGGACCGCAACAGCGCCGCCTCCGGCAGCAGCCAGCAGGAGCACCGGCCAGAACATCACCGCACCGACGATGAGCGCGCGAACCGCGTTAACCAGACCGCGTGTTCCGGTCTTAGCCGCCTGCGCGAGCTGTGCGCCGAAGCCGCTGCCTTCTGGCGTTGCGGTCAGCGTCTGAACCTCTTTCAGATCCACATAGAAGGTCGAAAATCCGACCAGATCATCGTAATGACGCTTAGAGCCGGTCAGCGAGTCGATCTCGTATTCGCAGTCGGCCAGCGCATTCTCGAGCGAGATGATATCCTCCATCTTATCCGCCTGATCGAGCAGCGCCAGCAGCCGCTCGTGCTTGGTGGTTAGCGTTGCCAGACGGGTTTCGATATCGGTATACTGCTCGGTCACGTCCTCGCTCGAACGCGAGCTGTACACCACATGCACGCTGCTGCCGAGCTGCTCGTAAAACGCCTCAAATTTCTCCTGCGGAATGCGCAGGACATAGCTTGCATGCCGGCTGCCTGCATCGCCGGAAAGACTGCTCGATTCAAGGTAGCCGCCTGCATCCGCTGCCATCTTCTCAATATCTGCAGAGGCTTTGTCGAAATCCTGCGTTTCGAGCGTCAGATTGGCGTTCAAAATCAGCTTGGCATTCTTTCTCACCGCAGAAAAGTCCGCACCGCTCTCAGCGGTATCTGCCGACGCGTCCTCGGTCCAGCCGTTCGCGTCACCCGGCATACTGCCGCTGCCACCGGCTGCCGCCGATGCCGAGTTGCCGACGCTTGCTCCGCAGGCGGAAAGCAGCAGTAAAAATGCAAGGAACAGGGGGAACAATCGTTTTTTCATAACAGACACCTCGTTTCTTGAGCGGTGCGGCGCACGGCCGCTGTATCTTCTCTTGTTACTTGATTAGACGAGATGCCGTGCGATTTGGTTCCCTCCGTTCTGTATATCAATCAAACAATTTTTAATACCGCATTCTATTGAAATCGCGGTCGATTTTGCGTCTTTCTCTTGCAACCCTGTCGTTCTTCACCTATAATAGAATATAATAAACAAATAAATATTCAGCAAACCAGGCGAAAGCCTGCGACGCAAAGCTAAGAAGCCGCTTTCGCAATGACTGCGAAGCCAGCTTCACAGGGCCTGTAAAATGGCAGCCAGCTGCCTCGTTTGAGATGCACAGATGCATTACTGATGCAGCAGTGCATCTTTTTCCTTTTACAGAGAACAGCCGGACGCATTCCGGCTTACGGAGGGGCATATGAACAGAATTACAACCAGACTGAAACGGTACGGCTGTCTGCTGCTGTGCATCTGCCTGCTTATGCCGCTGCTGCAGGGCACAGCCGCCGCTGTGCAGGATTCCTCTGTCGTGCGAGTTGCATGGTATCCGGATTCCGCCTACAACATCACCTGCGAAAACGGCGAACGCAGCGGCTATGGCTACGAATATCAGCAGTCCGTCGCCGCATATACCGGCTGGACCTATGATTACATCGAAGCAAACTGGCCGGATTCACTGAACATGCTGCAAAAGGGCGAAATCGACCTGATGGCCGGCGTATCCTACGCTGAGGGCCGTGCCCAGACCATGCTGTTTTCCGATCTGCCGATGGGCGAGGAAAAATATTACCTGTATGCAAATCTCGCCGCTGCCAACATTTCCGTATCCGATTTGACCACCCTGAACGGCAAGCGCATCGGCATGCTGTCCGAAAGTATCGCGACCACGCAGTTCTGCGAATGGGAGACGCGCCACGGTCTGCACACCGAGCATGTGACCATCACCAGCGACGAGGACGCAGCCGCCAAGATCGCCAGCCGCGAAATCGACGGTTTTATCTCGGTCGAGAGTCCCCAGTGGCAGAAATACGGCCTGTCCGCGATCACCTCGTTCGGCAGCTCGGATGTTTACTTCGTGATCAGCAAAAGCCGTCCCGACCTCAAGGAAGCGCTCGATAATGCCATGCGCCGTATTGCACACGACAAGCCGTTCTATCAGGATGATCTGTATCAGCGCTATCTGTCTGCCCAGTCGGTCGAGCTCCTCTCGACCGAGGAGCAGGACTGGCTCCGGCAGCATGGCGCCATCCGCATCGGTTTTCTGAATCATGACACCGGTATCAGCACCTTTGATATCCAAACCGGTGATATTACCGGTGTTCTCACGGATTATGTCGTATATGCGACGAATTGTCTGGGGGATAACGCCTTGCATTTCGACCTGCACGGCTTTGACACGCAGCTTGAGCAGCTGCAGGCACTGCAGAACGGTGAGATCGACCTGATTTTTCACACCAGCCAGAACCCGCGTGCCGCCGAAGAGAACGGTCTTGCTCTATCGAACACCGTCTTGAGCTTCAGTCAGGCGGCGCTTACCACGAAGAACTATTTTAATGAGCTTGAGCCAAACACCGCTGCCATCCCCAAGAACGATTTTTCGCTCAAGCAGTACCTTTCCTATAATTATCCCAAGTGGACGATCCTCGAATACCCTTCAGCGAATGACGCGATCAAAGCCATGCGTACCGGCAGTGCGGACTGCTATGTAATGCGTGCCGGTCAGCTGCCGCGCTATATGAAGGACAAAACGCTGTACCGCGTGTTCCTCACACAGCCGAGCAAGACCTCGTTCGCCGTACGGCAGGGCGATACGGCTTTGCTGTCCATCCTGAACAAAACGCTCAAAACCATGCCTTCTTCCCTGCTGACCGGTGCACTTGCCATGTACGACAGTGCGCCCGAAAAGGTCACCGTTGCGTACTTTGTCAAGGACAATCTGACCACTGCCTCTGCTGTGTTCATCCTGCTCTCTCTGCTGCTGTTCGGTCTGTTCCGCAAGGCCCGGCAGTCCGCCAAACAGGCGCAAGAGCTGAACCTCAAGCTGCAGCAGAGCCAGACAGAGCTGCAGGAGGCGCTCACGCAGGCCAAGGCTGCCAACGCCGCCAAAACAACATTCCTGAACAACATGTCGCACGATATCCGCACACCCATCAACGGCATCATCGGCATGCTGACTATCATCCGAAAAAATAAGGACGACCACGCGCGCATACGCGATTGTCTGCATAAAATCGAGCTGTCCTCTCAGCTGCTTCTGTCTCTGGTGAACGATGTTCTGGATATGGCTCAGCTGGAAAACGGCACTGTCGTTCTGCGGAGCGAATCCATGAATCTGGATGAAGTCTGCGGCAGCATTACCAATTCGGTGCTGTTTCAGGCGGAAGCCGCCGGTCTTACCGTCACCGGTGAGCATGACGATTTTTCCGGTATTTACGTCCGCAGCAGTGCGCTGCATCTGAAAAAAATCCTGATGAATCTGTTCACCAACTGCGTGAAATACAATAAGCCCGGCGGTTCCATCCATATGCAGATGCACATGCTCGAACGGACGGATGCGAAGATCACCTGTCAATTCATCATCGAGGACACCGGTCTGGGCATGTCCGAGGATTTCATCAAAAACCATCTGTTCAATCCGTTTGAGCAGGCGGACGAGTCCCCCCGCTCAAGCTATATGGGTACCGGACTCGGCATGTCTATCGTGCATCAGCTCATCGAGCAAATGGGCGGCACCATTTCGGTGGAGAGCAAACTCGGTGAAGGCAGCCGGTTTACCGTCGTACTGCCTTTTGAACTCGATCGTGACGCGACCGCAGCAACTTCGCCGCAGACACCGTCAGATATTTCCGGCGCGCGGCTGCTCGTTGCCGAGGATAATGAGCTCAACATGGAGATTGCACTCTTCCTGCTGCACGACAGCGGTGCACAGACCGTGCCGGTGCAGAACGGCAGGCAGGCGCTTGCAGCCTTCCGGGACTCCGAGCCGGGCAGCTTTGATGCCATTCTCATGGACGTGATGATGCCCGAGATGGACGGTCTGGAGGCTGCAAAAGCTATCCGGGCACTCGACCGGCCGGACGCGAAAACCATTCCGATTATCGCCATGACAGCCAACGTCTTCAAGGAGGACCGCGAGAAGTGTCTCGCCGCAGGCATGAACGCGCATCTGTCTAAGCCGCTTGACGCCGAGACGATGAAACGAACCATCTCCGAGCAGCTGCAAAAGCGGAAGTAAACACAAAAAGCGGGAGAAACCCTGGTTTCTCCCGCTTTTACTCTGCAAATCTCACTCAATTTCCTCGTCGTGCTCCATGGCTCTGACAAGCGGCACCACCATCTGCTTCTTCCGGCTGACGACGCCGGGCAGGACGACCGAATGCTCGCCGCAGTCGGTCTTGAAGGCCGCACGAACCAGCTGCTGCGCGCCCTTGCCGACGTAGAGCAGCTCTGTCTTTTCCTCGATAATGTTGGTCAGCATAGCGAACAGCATGGACAGACCGCTCGATGCCAGGCAGCTTTCCATGTACTCGAGCATTTTATCACGGATGCCGGACAGCTCGTTCTCACTGACACTCGTCACCTGCGAAATCGCAATCTTCTGATCCTGCACCTGGAAATACTTGAAATCCATGTGGAGCAGCTCGTCCATCGAGCGATCGAGCAGACGCGAGCTGGAACGGAACATTTCTGTTGCATACTGCTTGATGTCCAGACCGGCGATTTGCGCCAGCTCTTCTGCAGCCATGCGATCAAGCGGCGTACACGTCGGCGAGCGGAACATCAGCGTGTCCGACAGGATTGCCGAGCACAGCAGACCCGCGATTTTCGGCTCGATCTCCACGTTGTGCTCATGGTACATCTGCGTGATGATGGTCGCGGTGCAGCCGAGCGGCTGATTGCGGAAGTAGATCGGTCCGCTGGTCTCCACCGAGTCAATGCGGTGGTGGTCGATGATCTCAACAATATTGGTCGAACGAATACCTTCGGCGGCCTGATCGCGCTCGTTGTGATCAACCAGAATGACCGACGGACGCTCCAGATCCAGCAGGTTACGCTGTGAGAACATGCCGACGTATCGTCCCTGTTCATCCATCAGCGGGTAATAGCGGATACGCTTTTTGGAAACCGTGCGCTTTACATCCTCAACCGTTTCCTCCGGCTCGAAGGTGATAAGACCCTTTTTCCGCATCACATGCCGCACCGGAACCGCCTGACCGATAACCTTGACACAGGTGTAGGTATCATACGGGGTGGCGATGATGGAAACGCCGTTTTCCGAGGCCAGCTTTCGGATGGTGCGCGAAACCTTGGAGCCGAGACCGATGACTATACAGCCGGCGCTCATCTCAATGGCACACAGCTGGCTTTCATAGCGGTTGCCGAGAATAACCATATCATTTTTGCCGATGTAGTCCTCGAGTACGTCCGGATTAGCCGCCGCAACGACCACACTGCCCTGCTCAAACCGCTGGTCAATATCGCCAACCTCGAGCGTGCCGTCAAGCACATCGACCAGATTCCGATAGCTGGTCTTGGCCTCCGCCAGCGCATTGGCGTCCTGATCCTCGATGTAGAAGCGCGCGATATCGCCCAGCGTCAGCAGACCCTTCAGGCGGCGATCCTCATCGACAACGGCCAGCGTCTGAATATCATTTTCGTTCATGTAATCCCATGCACGGTGCAGCGACAGCTCCTCGCTGATGCCCGGCACCTCGCGGTACTGCACATCGCTCAGGCGCGGCTCAAACGACTTGATGTAGCGCGGCGGCTCCACGCCGAAGCGTTCGAGCACAAATTTGGTCTCCGCATTGACATGACCCGCGCGGCAGGCTATGTATTCTCCGCCGGTCAGCCTGCGCTTGAGGTGCGCGTAGCAGATTGCAGAGCAAATGGAATCCGTATCCGGATTGCGGTGTCCGATAACAAAAACTGGGTTCATGCACTGATGCTCCTTTATGTGATAAGGGATGGCTCCCCTTCGGAATCCGTTTAATGGAATGAAACCTTGTGGTTTGATTGTATCATTTAACCAGGGAAATCGCAAGGTATGGAAGAGGAATCCGACTCAAAACCATCTGCGGCCGCACTGCGTAGGCGATGGAGCTGACAGCACGGATTCCGCCGCTGCACCGAAAATCCTGCCGAAGTCCGCTTCTCCGTCTGCTCACCTACCTTTTGAAAAACCGAAAATCGCAGCAGTCACCGCCGCAGCCCAGCGTTTTTGTGCGCGAAAAGCCGAGCTTGTGCAGTCCGCCGTAGGTCACGTCATCCACGTCGCAAAACAGCGGACACAGCTCCGGACAGCCGTTTTCCTGGCACGCCGTGTGCCAGAGACACTTGGTAATCGACGCGGAAAAGTGCGTTTTGTCGTGTTCCTGTGTGCTCTCCCACAAGTCGGAGGTACGCATGATTTTGAGAAAACAATAGCTGTAAATCCGATAAAATCCCGGCACAGACTCCATTTTCACCGTGAAAGCGTGCTTTTCTGCCGCCACCCAGTCCATCATGTACGTCCGCATGTGCGTAAAGGTTTCCTCCGCAGGCAGCTCTGCCTGCAGCACCTTGTACAGCGCAATGCGCGGCAGAATGGTCTGCACCAGTGTTTTCATCTGGTTTTTGGACCTGTTTGCTGCGGTTTTGATTAACCTATCCAGCATTTTTTCCTGTCGTGAAAACAGCGAGCCGCCCCTGCTTCCGCCGAAGGTCTGTATCAGAAATACCTTGATTTGCTTTTGCTGTTTGCTTTGCATAATTCCTTCATCTCTTTGCTTTTATAGGATTCCAGTGTCAATCCATAGTTAGTTCACCCTAACTATACCACACTGACTTCCAATATACCATCCTGATACACAAAAATCCCTGCCGATAATCGACATAGTATTGCTTTTTCGGCATAGCCTGATCGAGCTTCACTTCCCATATCATTCCGTCAGATACTATGGCGCACATCAAAAACGGCTCTTTCCCGAAGGCAAGAACCGTTTCCCTTTGTCTTACATACCCAGAAACTGTACATACTCTGCGGCGGACATCAGCGGCGCATCCAGTTGTGTACGGGGCTCTGCTGTGACCTCGCCCTGTGCCGCAAACTCATAGCCGGTCTGCAAAATTCTTGAGCAGCGCCGTCATGTTCCACGAGTACACTGGCGATCCCAAGCAGACCACATCCGCAGACTGATATGCGCGAAGCAGCTTCTCCATGTCATCGTGCTGCACGCACTGTCCGATGCTGTAATCGCCAAGATGGTACAGCTCGGTTTCCGCTCCGGCACGAGCCGCGCCCGCCAGAAAGACCCCGAGCATGCGTCCAGCGGCACTCTTTTCGCCCACTGGACTGCCGTTGAATGCCGTAAATTTCATTGTTTTCTTTCCTCTTTCGTTTGCTGAAACCTATTGCAGCAAGCAAACGAGAGGGAAACAAGGAACGCTCCGTAGCGTCCAAAAAGCTCGCCGGTTTATCCCCTTCCCAAAATCGCATCCAGGTCCTGCTGCGGATTGGTGGTCGGGTGCAGATCGTAGGTCTCCACCAGTGTTTTGACCACGGTTTCCGACAGAAACGCCGGCAGCGTCGGTCCAAGGTAAATATTCTTCACGCCGAGCGCAAGCAGCGTCAGCAGGATGCACACCGCCTTCTGCTCGTACCACGAGAGCACGAGCGTGAGCGGCAGGTCGTTGACCGTGCAGCCGAACGCATCCGCCAGTGCAAGCGCAACCTTGATGGCGCTGTACGCATCGTTGCACTGGCCCATATCCAGAATGCGCGGCAGGCCGCCGATTTCGCCCAGATCGAGGTCATTGAAGCGGTATTTGCCGCACGCAAGCGTCAGAACCAGCGTATCCATCGGCGTGGATTTGACAAACTCGGTGTAGTAATTTCTGCCCGGATGCGCGCCGTCACAGCCGCCGACCAGAAAGATATGCCGCACCTTGCCGCTCTTGATGAGCGAGATGATCTCCTCCGCGTGAGCCAGCACCGCGCCGTGTGCAAAGCCCGTCATCAGCATATGCCCGCCGTTAATGCCGCTCATGCTGTGGTCGTGCTCGTACCCGCCGAGCGCGAGCGCCTGCTCGATGATGGGCGAAAAGTCCTTGCGGCCGCACGCATCCGCCTCCCGCATAGCCCACCACCGAAGTCGTGTACACGCGGTCCTGATAGCTTGGGCGCTGCGGCATCAGACAGTTGGTGGTGAACAGCACCGGCGCGGGAATGTTCTCGAACTCCGTCTGCTGGCTCTGCCATGCCGTGCCGAAATTGCCCGCAAGGTGCGGATGTTTTTTCAGTCCCGGATAACCGTGCGCGGGCAGCATTTCGCTGTGCGTGTAGATGTTGATGCCCTTTCCCGCCGTCTGCTCGAGCAGCTGCGCCAAGTCGCCCAGGTCGTGCCCGGAAACCACGATGAACGGGCCTTTTTTGATGTCGGTCGGCACTTTTGCGGGCTGCGGCGTGCCGAATGTGCCCGTATTGGCCTCATCGAGCAGCTCCATGCACCGGAAATTCACCTGCCCGAACTCGACGATCAGCGCCAGCCATTCCTCGACCGAATGCGGGCGATTGACCGCGCACAGGCCCTTGTAAAACCACGCGCTCACCTCGTCATCCGTGTAGCCAAGATTCATCGCGTGGTGTGCATAGGCGGCCATGCCTTTCATGCCGAACAGCAGCGTGGAACGCAGCGAAACCGTATCCGTGTCGCCCTTCCACAGCTCCACGACCGCACACGGTTTTCCGCCGAATTTCTCTCGTTCCGCGCGTACCCGCTCGGTGAATTCCGCAATCGCCTGATTGTCAAAATTGACATTGGTCAAGGTGATGAACAGGCCGTCCATCAGCAGCCGGTCGACGATTTGTGTGCGTTGACCGGCCGCAGCTGCCGCCTCGGCCAAGCGAATGAGTTCGTACACCAGCTCATCCTGCAGCGCTGCCGTATCCGGCTGCTTGCCGCAGACACCCACGCTCACGCAGCACTTGTTGCCTGCGGTCTGCTGGCACTGAAAGCAAAACATATCTGACATGAAAACACACTCCTTTTACGAGTAGTGTTGCCAAATTTGTCAGAAGGTATGCGTTGTTTTTTGTTTCTTCAGCTGCTTCTGCGCCTCCAGATACATGGGTTCGGTATCGCACCGATCGTTGGTATCCTGCTCAGCGAGATTGCACTCGACGGCAAGGCATCTACTCTGTCCACCGAAGCGTTTCGGTGGGATTGGTTTGGGTAATCTTCCAAAATCATTCGTGCACCGGGACAATCACATTCCTGCATCGTCTACTGAGATAAAAAGGCTGACCGGATTTCCGGCCGGCTTTTTTCTCCCCGTGCGCGATACTGTCCGCAAATTTTATCCATATTATTAAAACTGTGAAAAATGCCTTGCATATTCCACATAACAAGTGCTATAATCATTGCGAAAAAATAAAAAAGGAGGCAAGTCCTATGGACAGTTGTGACAGACGAAATGTACATATGACGATGGATACAGACTATACTGCTGTTTCGAGTGTCCGTAAGCATCCTCTTTTGAAATAAGCGCTGAGCCTTGCTCCATCGTGATGAACAAGTCCACAACTGATGTTTGTGTCACTGTATCTGTTACGGTGGATTTTTTGTGCCCTTTTCCGGGCACAGAAGGAGGCTGATTATGAAAAAAGCAACATGGAAAAAAACATCTTTTGCCGAAAAAATCGTTGAGATCATCCGCACCTCCCCTTCGATCAATGAGATGCGGGAACAGCTGCAGGATTATCACGACAACGATATCGCACAAAGTCTGCAATTCCTAAACCGCGCGGAACGCAATCTGCTGTACAGCGCACTTGATGCGGAATGGCTGGCGGAGATCATCTCCTATCTGGATGATCCGGCAGAATACATTGATGAAATCGGCATTGACAAGCTGGCCGAAATTCTGAACGAAATGGACGCGGACGACGCGGTCGATCTGTGGGAGAATATCGACGAGAGCGTAAAAGTAAAGCTGCGCCCGATGATCGATGACGAAACCAAGTCAGCCATCCTGCTTATCAATTCCTATGACGACAGCGAAGTCGGCAGCCTGATCACGACCAACTACATCTGCATCAAGCAGAACCTGACCATTCGGCAGGCCATGCACGAGCTGGTAAAGCAGGCCGGTGAAAACGACAACATCGGAACGATTTATGTAGTCGATGATAAAAACCGCTTCTGCGGTGCAATCGACCTGAAGGATCTCATCGTTGCCCGAGAAAATGTGCCGCTGGATTCCATCATCAGCTACGCGTATCCGTATCTGCTTGACCACGAGAAAATTTCAGAGAGCATCGAGAAGATCAAAGATTATGCCGAAGATTCCCTGCCGGTGCTGAATAAGGACAGAAGGATCATCGGTATCATCACCGCACAGGACGTTGTCGAGGCCGTGGATGACGAGCTCGGTGAGGATTATGCAAAGCTCGCCGGTCTGTCCGCCGAAGAGGATCTCAACGAAACCACCAGGGAAAGCATGAAAAAACGCCTGCCGTGGCTGATCATCCTGCTGTTCCTCGGCATGGGCGTTTCGACCGTTGTCGGTGCATTTGAAGGCGTTGTAGCCGTGCTGCCGGTCGTTATCTGCTTCCAGTCGCTGATTCTCGATATGGCCGGCAACGTCGGTACGCAGTCGCTGGCGGTTACGATTCGTGTGCTGATGGATGAAAAACTGAGTGCTAAGGACAAGCTGCACCTCACCTTCAAGGAAATGAAGGTCGGCACCTGCAACGGCGCGCTGCTCGGCATTATGGCACTTGTCTTTCTCGGTGCATACATAGCGCTGTTCAAGGGTTATGCCGTCGGACATGCGTTCCTGATCTCCGGCTGCGTCGGCATATCACTGCTTGTGGCGATCGTGATTTCCAGTCTGGTCGGTACACTCGTGCCGATCCTGTTCCATAAAGTCAAGGTGGACCCGGCGGTTGCGTCCGGTCCGCTGATTACGACGATCAACGATCTGGTTGCCGTTGTAACCTATTATGGTCTGGCATGGCTGCTGCTGATTCAGCTTTTGCATATTGTTTGAGCGAAAAAACACCCTCTATATCGGATGATATAGAGGGTGTTTGCTATCTGTTTTTGCTTTTAATCGTGCTTTCTGCGGATACCGAAGTACGCCAGTCCCATTGCGGACAGACCGCACAGAGCCGCCCACAGACCGCCGATATCGCCGGTTTTCGGAACGCTGGACGTCGGAGTCTTGCTGTCGGGAATGTTCACTGTCTTCGTTTTATCCGGCGTCTTGGTCTGTGTTTCCGGCTTGGTCGTCGGAACCTTGCCGTCCGGGATGTTCTCCGTCGGCTTCAGCGGATCAAGCGGTGTAGGCTGATCCGGAATGTCAACCGGAGGCTTCGGATCGGGATCGGGAGTCGGTTTCGGGTCCGGCTTGTGGTGACCGCCGCCGCCACCGCCGCCGCCGGATTTCTTGCTGTTGGTGATGGTGAAGCCATCTGCCATGCTGCCGGAAATCGAGGTATTAAAGCCGTCAACGGCCTCCTCTTCGACGGTATAGGTGTAAGCGCCGTCTAGATTTGCAAAGGTGTACGACCAGGTCTTGCCGTCCTTGTCGGTAGATCTTTCGCTCAGAAGCACCGTACCGATCGCGGTTCGCGTGCCATCCTTCGCAATGCGGATAAGGTTTACGGTAACAGCGGTCGGATACGTGCTTGCGCCGCTCCAAACCTTGTGTACGGTGAGGGAAACCGGATTTTCCAAGGTGTCCTCACCCGGGATGATCACTTCGCCGTTTGTGCCGACACCGCCGCCGCGCTCTGCGGTATTGCCCATAATCTTGAGCGGTGCGGTTTCAGCCAGTGCCTTGCTCTCTGCGGAAACAACAGCCTTGAGACCGTAGCCATTGGTCGCACCGGAAGCCGGCTTAACCGGGGCACCCGGGTTCGCTGCATCATAGCGGTCGCCTCCGAAAGCGCCGTAGTTTGGATCACCCGCGGCGATTGAGGTATCGCGGTACCAGGTTACCAGTCCGCCACCGTACATCTTGCCGCTGAAGCTGGTGGAATACGTCTTGTCCCACTTAAGCAGGAATGCCGCATCATCAGCAGATTTGCCTGCCGTATTGCCGAATACAGCTGCATCCGTGCCAAGACTTACCGTGCCCACCGGGCAGGACCAGATGCCGCCGCCCTGAATGGCTGCCGTGTTTGCGGTGATAAGCGCATTCTTAATCGTGATCGACCACGGTGCATGGCTGACGTAAACGCCGCCGCCCTGTCGACGCGCCGTATTGTTTACAATATTGCCGCCTTTGAGTACAACGCGGTTTCTGCCGGACCAGCTGTATACACCGCCGCCGCAGGATGCCGTATTGTCCGAAATCGTGCCGCCGGTCATGTGGAACAGGCCGCCGCCAACCGTGTCATCCTTGCTCAGAACAGCCGTTGCAACGCCGCCGCCCATACCGTTGGTCTTGTTGCCGGTAATCGTGCCGTTTGTCATTTCAAACGATGCGTTGTCCTCTACGAAGACACCGCCGCCGCCTGCATTCGGCTGCTGAATTGTATCGGACTTGACTGCCGTGCTGTTGCCGGAAATCGTACCGCCGGACATGGTGAACGTGCCTTTCTCACGCACGCATACACCGCCGCCGCGCTTTGCCGTGTTGTTTTCAATCGTGCCGCCGCTCATGGCAAGAGACGAAGTGCCGTTTACGAGTACGCCGCCTGCCGCGTTATACTCCGATGCGGTATTGCCCGAAATCGTGCCGTCGGTCATCGTCATGGTGCCGTCTGCGAGGGCAACCGCGCCGGAATACTGGTTCTTGAACATACATCCGGTGATTTTGCCGCCGTTCATGGCAAATGTACCGCCGTTCTTCACATAAACCGCGCCGCAGTATGCGGACGAAGCGGAAATGCTGCTGAGCTCGCCGTTCCCCATGGTGAAGGAGCCGCCGTCTACCGTAATCGCACCCATGTTCGAGCCACTCAGGCTCATACGGGTAATCGTGCCGCCGTTCAGCGTCATTGCGCCGTTTACCTCGGCAAACGAGCCGTTAGCGATGCGGAAGCAGGAGAAATTGAAGCTGCCGTCCAGAATCAGCGCCGCGCCTTGCTCCACGCGGAAAGCCGGACCGGTGAAACCGTTCTTGAACACAACCGAAAGGCCCTTGCCTTCATCGGTCAGCGTGATGGTCTTGCCGGACGGAATCGTAACCGTGCCGTCTACAATGAAGCTCTTGTTTGCGGTAATGGTGGTGTTTCCCTCTGCTGCCGCGTCAACGGCCTGCTGCAGCGTGGTTTCTTCGTCTTCGCGGATATTTTTGCCATCGACAGTGACCGCAAACTTTACAGCAACACCGGCAGGAATCGTCAGCGGATTCGAGTCAATCGCAACATCTGCCGAGCATGCTTCAATATAGAAGTAGGTGATATTGGTATCGTTGTTAAATGCCTTACTGCCGATGGTCTGCAGCTGGCTTTTGCCCTTGCCCTGTTCGCCAATCTGCACGGAAGTCAGCTTGGTGCAGGTGCTGAATGCACCGGCCGAGATGGTCTGTACGCTGTCGGCAAGCTCCAGCTTTTCGATACCGGTTTTCGTGAAGGCTGCCGTACCGATGGAAACAACCCCTTCAGGGATGATCAGCGTGCCGGAAAGATTCGGACAGTTGTAGAATGCGTAGTTTCCAATATTTTTCAGCGTACCTGGGAACGTAACACTGCTGATGGCAGTGCCGCGAAATGCATAGGTACCCAGAAAAGTCAGCGCATTCGGCAGAACCAAATCGCCCTCAATCTTGACATCCTTAAACGCATTATTTCCAATCGAAGTAATCGAATTCGGCAGCTGTAATTCTCCGGTCAGACCGCTGCCGCTGAATGCGCTTTCGCCAATCGACGTAACAGAATCCGACAAATGCAGCTCGGTCAGACCTGCACACTTGCTGAACGCACTCTTGCCGATGACCGTAATGTGCGACCAGTCAACGCCGGTAATTCCGGTGTTCAAAAATGCACCTTCCGGAATTTCGGTAATGCGTTCCGGCAGAACGACCGTGCCGGTGATACCGGTCGTATTCGCGAACGCGCGGATACCCAGAGACTCGAGCGAATCAAAGGTATGCTCACCCAGCTCCAGTGAGAAGGAACCCATATTATTGAAGGCTTCCTGTTTAATGCTCGTCAGTGCGGAGAAATTCAGGCCTTCCAGCGCAGTCAGCGAAGAACAGTTCATAAATGCCTGAATACCGACAGAAGTAACCTTGGACAGATCAGCGACCGAAGTCAGCGCCGAGCATGCCGTGAACATATAGTCACTGACTGCAGTAATATTATCCATGCCTGTAACCGTCGTCAGCGACTTCTGACCGCGGAAGGCATACTCGCCGATTTCCAGCGGCAGACCGCCCAGATCAACGGTTTCCAGTGCGAGATTGCGGTGATTTGCCCAGTCAAACGCATGATCCTGAATGCCGACAACCTTGTATTCCTTATCGTCATAGGTTACAGTTTCCGGAATAACCAGCTTGGTCACGCTGTCTACGCAGCCGGTAACAACGGCATCGCCCGAGGAAACATCATACCGGATGCTGTCCTGCGTAAACGCGGTGACTGCATACGCCGCAACCAGCTTTTCTTCAGCAGGCTTCTCCTCTGCCGGAATCTCAGCCGCAGGCGCTTTCTCAGCCGGTGCGGACGGTGCCGCCTCGGTGGGTGCTTCAGATATACTCGGCGATGCAGGTTCGCCCGGTGCAGACGGTTCGCCCGGTGCAGCCGGTTCGCTCGGTGCAGACGGCTCGGCGTTCTCGCCGGTGCTCTCTGTCGGAGCGGGGCTGCTCATGTCCGGTGTGCTTTCTGTACCGCTGTCCTCCGCTTTCGGAGCGGATGCTGCGGGATCGCCGCTCTCGGAGTAACCGGTGTCGATGCTGCCGCAAATGCTGCAAAAGTACCCGTGCCGAACGTCAGATTAAGCGACAGCAGGATGGCCATCAGCCTTGTAAACTTTTTGCTCATACTACTCAGTCCTTTATCATGAAATCAGGAAATATATCCTCCTCGCCGGTTGTCTGCATCCGCGACAGACGAGGTGTTCTCTCTGTATGGTATAGCTTACCATACAGAGGGTACGAAAAAAGGATACATTTTGGCAGAAAGTCTTCAATACGATATCGACAAAACGTAGAAATTATTGACATGCGATTGTACAATGTGCTGAAATGCGCGGTCATGCGTGTAAAAACAATCAAAATCTGCACGAAATATCCAGTATCGGCACGTCTGACAGATATAATTTTTTCTGTTAAACAATAAAATATATCCGATTTTACAACTTAAATCAGATATACTATAATATTATGCAAAAAACGAGGTGAGCACATGAAGCCTAAAATACAGACTGCGATACTGTTTTTTCTGACAGCGGTGTTTGCCGTCAGCGCATTTATGCTGGTGCGCCAGATGACGAGCTACCGTGCAGGTGATGAAGCCTACGCCGAGGCTTCCGAGATTGCCGCGATACCCGAAGTGCTGGAAACGGAAACCGTTCAGCAGCCAACCGAACAGCCGCAGCAGGAAACGCAGACCGAACCCGAACCCGCTCCGTCTGCCGACCCGTATGCACAGGCGCTGGAGCAGATGGACCTGCCTGCTCTGCAGCAGGTCAACAGTGATGTCATCGGCTGGATTGCCATTCCGGGCACCGAGATTTCCTATCCGCTGGTGCAGGGCACGGACAACGACTATTATCTGACACACACCTGGAACCAAAACAGCAGCGCAGTCGGCGCGATTTTCATGGACTGCCGCTGCTCTGCCGATTTCAGCGGCTTTAACACCATCGTGTACGGTCACCGGATGAACAACGGCTCGATGTTTGCCGCGCTGAAGCACTACAAAAAGCAGGATTTCCTACAGGCACATCCGCAGGTATATGTGACCAATGCAAGCGGAACCCATGCGTACAGCATCTACGCAGCCTATGAGGCAGCGCTTGACGGAACCGCGTATTACAGTGCGTTTTCCGATGAAACGATCAAAAAAGCCTTCATTGACGAAGGCGTTTCCCTGTCGGTGATCCGCACCGGCGCAGTACCGACCGTAAACGACCATATCCTCACGCTTTCCACCTGCACCGGCAACGGGCATGCAACCCGCTGGGTAGTGCAGGCGGTCATGGAATAAAAAAGCATCCCGCTTGCTGTGCTTCAACAAGTGGGATGTTGTTATATGCCCTTATTCTTCCTCGTCCGCCAGCTTTGCCACGCGGACAAATTCATCCATTTCGCGTGTGCGCCATTTCTCCTTGTGGCTGAAAATCTGGCGGTAGAGCGAAATATAGCAGTCCTCGACCGACAAACGGATCAGCCTTCCCTCTTTTACACTGTTCTCGACCGCGTACCACGGCAGAAAGGATACACCGCGGTCAATCTCAAGCATGCGAATGAGCAGCGAGGTATCACCGCACTCGAGCGACGGCGTAAGGATGGTCCGCCGCGCGGCAAGACGGCGGTTGAGTACACGGCGATAGTTATCCTGCTCGGTAAGGAAAAAAGGCTGCGTGAGCAGTTCCTCAATCGTCAGCTCTTTTCCGCCCAGCTCCTCGCGCAGCGAGGCAGACGCCACAAATACGATTTCCTCGCGCTGCTCCATCAGCTTGTTCCAGTTGTTGCTGTACAGCGGCTCATCGAGCACATAGATCATGTCCAGCTCGCCGCGTTCCATGTGCTCAATCAAATCTTCCGGCTCACCGACCGTGATGCGGATAGACACTTTCGGGTTGAATTTGCGGTACAGATGCAGCACTGTCGGCAGCTTGAGACATGCAAGCGACTCAATCGTGCCGATATGCAGCGAACCGTGCAGCTCTGCCGTAGATGTGACCGACATGCGTGCCTGATTGACCTGATTCATCACATCGCACGCATGGCTGAGAAAACGCTCACCCGTGTCGGTCAGCGCGATACGCTTGCCCATGCGGTCGAACAGACGCGTGTCCAGTTCCTCCTCCAGCTGGCGTATCTGCACCGTTACCGCCGACTGTGAGTAGCCGAGGCTCTCTGCTGCGCGTGAAAAACTCTTAAACTGTGCTACCCGAATAAAGGTTGCAAGCTGCCGAAGCTCCATGAATTTCCCTCTCTCCCCTATATTATCAATATTTTGAATCGAAATGATAAAATATATGAATTTGACTTAACCCATTAAACAGAATATACTAAATCTGCAAAGAGGTCAAGAAAGAAATTGGAGGTTTACCACAGATTTTTTAATTATCCTTTTTACACAAAAACCGCGTCCTATTTTACTGCATTTCGCCTAAAATAAGCGGTTCTTTTTGTGTCCGGAGGCAAAAAATCTCGGCAGACTTCCACGGCAGCAGACCAAAGAGGGGCAAACAAACGGCCTGCGCCGCAAAGGGTAACACCGCATAACCGAACTGTGTGGTGCTGCCCGCCAAAAAGGAGGAAAAAGAAATGGAAGAAAAGAAAAAATTCAAACTCGGATTACTGCCCAAGCTCATCATCGCCATCATTGTCGGCATCCTGTTCGGCCAGTTCCTGCCGGAAGGCTTCTGCCGCTTTGTGGTAACGCTCTCGTCGTTCTTCAGCCAGTTCCTGTCGTTTATCATCCCGCTGATGATCCTCGCGTATGTTACCATGGGCATTGCTAACCTCAAGAGCGGCGCGGGCAAGCTGCTGCTCATCACAGTTGCCATCGCCTACTGCTCGACCCTGATCGCAGGCTCAGCTTCGTTCTTTGTAGCCGACACCCTGTTCCCGCACTTCATGAGTGCGGACGCGCTCGACAAGATCGCCGCAACCGCAGGCAACTCGCTGGAGCCGTACTTCAGCCTGGAAATTCCGGCGCTGATGAACACGCTGTCCGCTGTTGTTACGGCGTTTGTGCTCGGTCTGTGCATGTCCAGCCTGCGCGGCAAGACCATCGGCGACACGCTGTACAACGGCGTTTCCGACTTCTCCGGCATCATTGACTGCGTACTGCACAAGGTCATCATTCCGCTGCTGCCGCTTTACATCTGCGGCACGTTCACCGATATGACCAAGTCCGGCAAGACCTTTGCCATCCTCGGTATTCTGTGGAAGGTATTCATCGTTGTTATCATCATGCACCTGATCTGCATCTGCATCCAGTTCGTAATTGCAGGTCTGGTCAGCCACAAGAACCCGCTCACACTCATCCGCAACCAGATTCCGGGCTACGCAACCGCACTGGGCACCCAGTCCTCTGCGGCTACCATTCCGGTCAACCTGCAGTGCGCTGAGGCAGACGGCGTTTCCTCGGAAATCCGCAACTTTACGGTTCCGCTGTGCGCGAACATCCACATGGCAGGCTCGATGATCACCATTACCGCCTGTGCGACTGCCGTCTGCCTGATGAACCAGCTGCCGATCTCCATCGGCACGGTCATTCCCTTCATCATGACCCTCGGCATTGCCATGGTCGCTTCTCCCGGTGCGCCGGGCGGCTCCATTATGACCGCCCTGCCCTTCCTGTACATGATCTTCGGCACCGAGGCCGGCGACCCGAGCGGCCCGATCTGCGCCATCATGGTTGCACTGTACATCACGCAGGACTCGTTCGGCACCGCCTGCAACGTTTCCGGCGACAACGCGATCGGCGTGATCGTAGAGACCATCTACCGCCGGTTTATCTGCAAATCCTCCGCTCAGTAAGGAGAATCTCCTATGTCCTTTATCAGTGTTTTTGATGTGCTGGGACCGAATATGATCGGTCCCTCCAGCTCCCATACCGCCGGCGCAGCCGTTATCGCGTATCTGGCGCACAAGATGATCGCGCCGCCGCTTAAAAAGGTGGATTTCACCCTGTACGGCTCGTTCGCCAAGACCTACCACGGCCACGGCACCGACCGCGCCCTGCTCGGCGGCATCATGGGCTTCTCGACCGACGACACCCGCATCCGCAACTCGTTTTCCATCGCGACCGAGCGCGGCCTGTCCTACTCGTTCACGCCCTGTGAGACCGAGACCGATGTCCATCCGAACACCGTGGACATCCGCATGGAGAACGCCGCCGGTCAGGTGATGACCATCCGCGGCGAGTCGCTCGGCGGCGGCAAGTGCCGCATCGCGCGCATTAACGGCGTCGAGGTTGACTTTACCGGTGAATACAGCACGGTCATCGTCGTTCAGCAGGACAAGCCGGGCGTTGTGGCGCACATCACCAAGGTGCTCAGCGACAAGGGTGTAAACATTGCGTTCATGCGCCTGTTCCGCGAGTCCAAGGGCAACACCGCCTACACCATCGTCGAGTCGGACGGTCATTTTCCCGAGGGCATTGAGGAACCGCTTAAAAACAATCCCAACGTCCACGACGTCATGATCATCGAACCGTAAGGAGGAGAGCAGATTATGGATTTCAAAAACGCATCCGAGCTGCTTGCACTCTGCACGCAGCAGCAGCTCCCCATCTCCGAGATCATGCGCCGCCGCGAGTGCCAGCTAGGCGAAACCACGCGTGATGAGGTCACGCACCGTATGAAGAGGGCGCTTGAAATCATGCGCTCATCCGCGCTGACACCGCTCAAAACGCCGGTCAAGTCCATGGGCGGCCTGATTGGCGGCGAGGCAAAAAAGCTGGCGCAGCACGCGGCCAAAGGCCGCTCCATCTGCGGGGACGTACTGCACAAGGCGACGCAGTACGCGATGGCAGTGCTTGAGGTAAATGCTTCTATGGGTCTGATTGTCGCAGCACCGACCGCAGGCAGCGCCGGTGTTCTGCCGGGCATGCTGTTTGCCCTGCAGGACCGCTACAACATCTCGGATGAACGGCTGATCGACGCCCTGTTCAACGCCGGTGCGATCGGCTACCTTGCCATGCGCAACGCAACCGTTGCAGGCGCGGTCGGCGGCTGTCAGGCTGAGGTCGGCATCGCATCCGCAATGGCGGCCAGCGCGGCTGTCGAGCTGATGGGCGGCAAGCCTGAGCAGTGTCTTGACGCGGCCTCCACCGTGCTGATGAACATGCTCGGTCTGGTCTGCGACCCGGTCGGCGGACTGGTCGAGTATCCATGCCAGAACCGCAACGCGGCAGGTGTAGCCAACGCGCTCGTTGCCGCTGAGCTGTCGCTGGCCGGTATCCATCAGTTTATCCCGTTCGACGAGATGCTGGACACCATGTACGCGGTCGGCCGCCGCATCCCCATCGAGCTGCGCGAGACTGCCCTCGGCGGCTGCGCTGCCACACCGTCTGCATGTGCGAAATGCGGACTGTGCTCTTAAATCAGATCATATCGATACTCTTTTTCGCAGGACATTCCCACCCCTCGGGAATGTCCTTTTCGCTTTTCGCTTACAGAATAAGCTCTTATCATGAAAGCAGAACCGCCCAAATCGAACTATCCCTCCCGGGCAGTAATCGGGAGGGATAGTTGTATCATCTGATTGTTACTGATACTCCGCATTGAGGAACATGGGCTTGATGGCGACCACCTCATCGTATTCCTCCTGCGAGACTGTGACATCCGCGTTCAGCGTCTTCAAGTCAGCCTTCACAACGTCGAGCGCCTGCGCGGCAGTCACTGCGCGGCCATCCATGACGGCACGCTGCATGCGGCGCAGCACAACCGGATGTGCATAGCGGGCCGGCAGCGGGAAATTCAGATAATCTGCAAGATAAGCCTGCATTTTCTCCTGTGCCTGCGCATCATTCTGCATGATAGAGGTACGGTTGTTGCGTGCTGTCGGCAGGACGCTGAAGCCTGCAAACGTGAAAATCGCGGCAAGACCGAACAGCGTAAAATAAATCGAGAACGAGCCGTGACGCACGAAGGAAACGATACCGTAAGCCAGCGCCGCAAATCCCAGAAGTGTGATCGCCATAGCGGCCCAGCAGTAGCTGCCGTTCGTGCACTGAAAGTTCCGGCGGCGTTTTGCGGCTGCGCTCAGTCGTTCGGCCAGCTCAGGACGGCGCTCCAGATAGTCGATTGCGTTATCGAGTGCCTGCACGGTTTTCTCCGCCTGTGCGCTCATCGGCGGACGATTGCGCTCTTCTTCTTCCCGGCGGGCCTTCTCCTCGGCAATGCGCTGCTCTGCCGCCGCGCTGACACACGGAATAGACGGGTGCTCAGCTCGGATAACGCTCAGAAACTCATCGACCTGCTGCTCATACTTGAAATTGCACACCTTCTGTCCGCCGTCGAACTCCACGACCAGATAGGACAGCGTGGCGAAAATGCCCTTGCCGGAAAAGCCGCCCTTGCTCATCGCAACGCGCTTGTACACACGCGTTACCATGGAAAGCGGAACATAATACCGCCGGTCAACAAAAAAGCTGTTCAAATAGAGGGCATGCCTGCCGATGCCGCACGGACCGATTTTCCGACAGGTTTTTTTATCCTCGGCAAGCGACGCGTCATCAATACGTCCCGCGCTGAGCGGATAAGGTTTCAACATTTTCCGTCACCCCGCAATTATCGTTATGGATGGCCGCAGCCGACCGCACAAAGGAACGGCCGGCTGCAGCAATGCTATTATATTCAAGCAGATTTCTTTGCGCCGCGCTTCTTGGTCGCACGGATGAACAGTGCGAGCAGCAGTGCCGCGAATACAATGCCGATCGGGTACGCCACTGCGGTATTGTAAATTACTGTGCCGTCCGCTGTCTTGCTGTTCAGCAGGCTGCCGAGGCACTCCGGCGCGAGGATGAAATAGGTGCAGGAAACTGCACTCATGAACGTAGCCGGAACAGCTGCCATCCAGAAGTTCTTCTTTTCGGTGAACAGGTACATAGCTGCTGCCCACAGAACGATCATAGCAAGCGTCTGGTTGGTCCAGCTGAAGTAACGCCAGATAACCGTGTAGTCGATCAGACCGGTCGCATTGCCGATGCCGAGGATAGCGCCGATACCCAGTACCGGGATACACAGCTTCAGGCGGTTTGCGTACGAACCCTGATCCATGTGGAACCAGTCGGACAGCGTCAGACGAGCGGAACGGAATGCGGTATCACCGGAAGTGATCGGGCAGACAACAACGCCGATCATGGCCAGAGCAATACCAACGCCGCCCATAGTCTTGGAGCATACATCGTAGATCGCTGCGGACTGACCGCCTGCCAGCGCTTCCGCCAGACCGGTGTTGAGACCGCCGGTGACCTCATACAGAGCACAGCCGGCTGCCGCCCAGATCAGTGCGATAATGCCTTCGGCTACCATTGCGCCGTAGAATACGAAGTGACCCTGCTTCTCGTTCTTCATGCAGCGAGCCATCAGCGGCGACTGCGTGGAATGGAAGCCGGAAATTGCACCGCATGCAACCGTGATGAACATGAAGCTCCAAATCGGCGTGCCGGACGGATGCATGTTGTACAGGTGAGACCAAATCTCCGGAATGGTGTAATTCGGGTTGGTGAAGATACCGATGATAACGCCGACCGCCATGATGATCAGGCACATGCCGAACAGCGGGTATACCTTGCCGATGATCTTATCAATCGAAATAAAGGTTGCAATAAAGTAGTAAACCAGGATGAGGATCAGCCAGAACAGCGTGGTCGAAAGCACGCCGGACACACCGTTGTTCTTGCACAGCGTAACGATCAAACCGGCCGGACCGACTGCAAATACCGTGCCAACCATGATCAACAGTACAACTGAGAACACACGCATGATATTCTGCATGGTGTGACCGAGGTACTTGCCGGTAACCTCTGCGATGGAGGCACCGTCGTTTCGCTCACTGATCATGCCGGAGAAATAATCGTGTACGCCGCCGGCAAAAATGGTGCCGAATGTGATCCACAGGAATACGACCGGTCCCCACAATGCACCCTGCATGGCTCCGAAGA
>OGIE01001992.1_pt1 | contig 26510 bp, 40 predicted proteins | sample 1571581 | NCBI WGS metagenome assembly OGIE01 (sample SAMEA2582021, study PRJEB24529) | metagenome | biome: Human gut stool | place: China | collected 2011
TTATACTTTACGTTGTATAGGTTGGTGGAATATAATATACAAAGAAGAGTTAACTCAATAGCTAATGCATCGAAAGAAATTGATAGAATAATCACTAAGCTAGATACTAACGGTAATAAGATACTTATTGATGTATTACCGTCATCCGACTTAATATCATTAAGTAAAATATTTGAGTCTTACTCATCTGATAGGGATTTGAGAAAAGTTCAATGCCCTATTGAGCCTAAAATGATACTGGATTGCAATGATATAGTATTGTCGTCAGCTAGAAATGTATTAAAAGGTGATCATGAAAAGATTCGTAAGATTATTGATGATGTTATGAAAGGAATTAAAGCCGACAGATCATCTATTGATATAGATAAAATAAACGGAAATATAAAGAATTATAATGACTCAATTAAATGCTATAAAAAGATATGTGAGTTCGTGAAGATACCAGAATTTAAATATCCTAGCGATGTATCTAACAAAATTTTAATTGAGACTAAGGACCTCTTGTCAAAGAATAAATTTAAGATTGACTTTGTTAAGAAGCACCTTAGAGATTGCTTAGGTTTATCAATGTCTGAATTAGTAGAAACTGAAAGTCTTTAATAATGAAAGATATAGCTAGAGAGGTAGAATCCATATATAACGATTTTGGAAATACCTTAGTTCCAATTCAGAGGGAATTTAATATATCATCAAGATCGAGTAGTATAATAGGGTACTGTAGTAAGCATTCCGATATATATAATGTAGTTTATACTAAAACTGGAAACAGTGAGATAGACGACAGAATTCGTATGCATGAGTATGGTCATATTTATTGCGGTCATTTGGAGGGTATCTATGAAGAAATGGATACTAATTTATCTAGAATCCTTAGAAATAAGGATTCTCAGTTAATAAAATTAATAAATGAAAACTGCAATATTGATTATGCTGATAAGATTATTGATAAGGTAATTAGTGATCCGTATCTGAACCACTTTATTCATAACTTAGCTATGGATATGGAGGTTAATTCCACTATATTGGACGAAGATGACCTGAATATAATCAAAGATGAGATGAATCAGATAATTTATGAAGAATATATGGTCTTATCCGAGAATGGAAAGAAACTTCCTAGTATGGAAGATCTTAGTAACCTTTATTCTAAGTTTGATTTAAAGGCAGTTCATCCATCAGATTTTGGATTTCCATCAGGATTGACCTATCCAGATTACCTAGTACAATTAGTACTCAGATTAGATTTAGTAATAAATATGATGTCTGAGTCACTAAATAATAAAGGTAAATCTAAGGATAGACTGGAGAGTCAATCTGAGAAAATGGAATCTGAGGCTAATGGAGGGTCATCCAATGAGTCAGGTGAAGATAGTGATGAAACTAATAACAGTAACGCACCTAGTTGTAATGATAATAGCTACGTTCCTAAGACTAAAGATGAATTTGAAGAAATGATGAGGAACGCTAATGCTAGTAATAGCAGAGAACCTAACGACTCAGATGACGAATCTCAATCTTCTCATAGCTCATCCAGTGAAGGTAACAGTAATGATGAAGAAGGCAAAGATACATCTTCGTCAGATGGATCTGAAGATGAGGAGTCTAATGAAAGCAACTCTAGAGGAGGTAAAGGTAAGGATGATGATAATAATGATAATAATGATAATGATGACCATGGAACTGACTCTAGAAGGAGTGCTGATGAGAAGAGACTAAATGACCTAGGAAATTATGCGCATGAAGGTGGTAGTGGAAGAGGACTAAATGAATCTGACTCTGAAAGAAATTATCAGATAAATAATGATCCATTAACCATGTCTCTAGAAGAGATAATAAGGGAGTTTCGTCATAAGGTCATAAAAAGGGACTTTGTTAAAGATATGACTCATAAATACAATAGAAAGATACTAGGAAAAGATAATAAAATGCTTAGTCCTACGTATAGACAGAAGATCACTAGATCTGAGAATCCTACTATAGCGTTTTATGTAGATGTATCAGGATCTATGGATACTAGTCTGGTAGATAGAATTATCACTACTATTAGATTTAAGATGAGGAATATAGATAGGTCATTATTATATAATATAATAGCCTGGGATACTAGTTTATGTAACTTCTATAAGAACATAGACTTTAATTCACCTATACCTAAGCTAAGATGCGGAGGTGGAACTCAAATGGAGGGATGCTTCGATCACTTTAAAGAAAACTTTGGTATGGATGCCATAATGATACTTATATCTGACTTTGGAGATGACTTAGATTCATGGAATAAAAAGGAAATGAATATGAATGGATATTCTATGTACGGATTAAGGTATGGAAGTGAATATTACAGAGACGTTAAGTTTAAAAACTTTAAGGTCAGATATTGTGGTAGTTGATGTATGATAATAAATAAAGAATTAGTAACTAGAGTAGTAGACAACTGCTACTCTAGTTGTTATAAGATATTCTCTATTAATAGTAGAGATGGAGTTCATATTAATAGATCGACAGGTCTATTTGTTTCATTAGGTATAACAACCTCAATGAATACTATGAGAAAAATAAAAACTGACCTATCTAATCAATTTGATACTAATATAAGTATAGCTGAGATAGAGTCAAGGCTTATAAATGGAAGATATTCTAACGTAGTGACTAAAACGTCAAATATAGATCAATATGAATCTGGAGCGTTAGAATGCGGAGAAAAATTAGGAAAAGATGGCATAGATAAGGTAGTATCTGATTTAAAATCTAAATTAATAGAAAATCAAGATTGCACTGAAAAGGTACTAGAGTACTCACGTAGATTATCAAAGGTATCTAAATTACTGAACAAATTAAATTCAGGCGATTCACTATCTAACTGGGATAATATGTCAATAAACCTAATTAACACTGATACTGAATTTAGTATATCTATAATTAATAATAAGATAAACTATACTCAGTATAAAGAGATAAGAAATGGTACGGAGATAATAGTTCATAAAAGAATAGGCATTTTAATAGAATTTAAGTAATGAATAAGATATCTAAATTAATATTAATAGTATTAACCGTTATTTTATTTGTAATGATAGCTAGGTTATTTGATTTATCTAATAAGTTAGATGATCTAGATTATAATATAAATAAGATAACTACGGAGAATAAGATACTAGAAAGTTCTAGGGATTCGTTAAAGCTTCTATTAATGAATGAGAAATCGAAGTATGATTCTTTATTAAAAGAGATGGATTCGTCTATAGTTAGGTATGATAACATAAATAATAAATATGGTAAAATAATTGATTCAATAAAATATCTAAACGCAGACGAGTCTATTAATTTTTTACGTAAAAAGCTAGAGGAGTGAAAGTTCTAATATTATTTATTTTAACCTTACTTTCATTGGAATGTTTACCTCAAAGTAAATATCCATCGAAAGCGATAATAAAAGGTGATACAGTTGCTATTCTATCTATACCTCAGGTAAGAAAGGTAAACTCTAAGTTAGTTGACTTATCCAGGTTATCTGAAGAGAATACCGAATTAATGAGGCAAATTGAGTTATATAGGATGTCAAATATGTCCTTGAACTCTCAGATAGAAATTTATGATAAAGATTCTAAGAATCTTATGAAGCAAGTTGATAACTATAGAGAGTTATACATATTATCAGATAATAAATATATGAAAGAAAGAAGGAAGGCATTTATAATATCTGGAGTAGGAATAACTATAGGTATAGCTGGAGTTTTAATAGCAATATTCAAGTAGACATGATACAGGTAATAATTAACTACGACCAATCTCAAGAAATTTATACACTTTATAATAAAGATTTAGATATTGCATTCACTTCGTCAGAGATGTTTAAGGTATTAGTTTTATTTAACTCTTATCTGACAGAAACATACGGAGAAGAATTCAATGTATTAAAATCTGATGAGATAGAATATATATTAGATTCTTCATCCATGAAGCGGATGATAACTTCTAATGTAAAATTAATAAAGAGATTAAGTAGGTTACCTACTGCATTTCAACAATCATCTGAGAAATTCGGAGGCAATACTAGTCAGTTATCTCAGATGTCTAGAACTTCATTAAATAGATCTAATTCGTCTACTGATGAATTTGACAGGATGATGAGTAAAAAGAAAGCGTTTAAATCAAGTAAATTTAAATAATTATATTATGGAAAGAAATAATAATGAAATACCGAATAATACTAATGAAGATAATCAGCTAAAGTATGAACCTTTATTAGGAGCAGCTGTTATTAGAGTAGTTAATAAAGATGGAGAAGCTAAGCTAGAATCGAGTATATTCATTCATGAAGATTGTAAAGAATTTTCATTAAGTGAATCACTGATAGAAACAAATCTACCTGACCTTATAAGAAAATCTGAAGAAATATTCAATAAATCTGGATTAAAAAGTAACGAGTATTGCATATCAGTTAGTTCAGGATTAATTGAGGAGATAATTAGTCAGAACTGTAATGCAGTAAAAACTGAAATGATAAATACAATTAATTCATATAAAAATGATCTGGAAAATACAGATAAAATTTTAGAATTAACTGATGACCAGAAAACATTTATTAACGCAGGTAAGAAAGCTTCAGATATTATTATTTTAAAACTTAAAGGTGAGGGTTAACCCTCACCTATTTTATTTAACTTTATGGAAAAGGTGGATTTGATTATTAAGACTGGCAGGATTACAGTCAAGAATATAACAACGTATGCTAGTGAGGGTTACGTACCTATATTCGTATGTAGATTTATGAATCCCTTAGTTAAGATTTATGAAGGAACTGAACTCCATTTTCCAGAATTATCTCCTTCACCTAATCTATTAATGTCTAGTAAGAATGGAGTTATAAATTGTGATGAATATAAGGATAGATATTATGAAGAGATGAAGTCGGTTAGTTTAATTCAGTCATTATCTAAGATCTATAATTTAGTAAAATTAAATCCTGAAGTTAATGCTAAAGGTGCAGTCCTATTATGCTATTGTAGGGATTATACCAGATGTCATAGGTCACTATTAGCGAATATGATAAATTCGTTAGATATATTAACTACTAAGGTCACTGAATTGTATGTATAGCTATAGTAATAGTCAAAAGGCATGTGAGTCACTAAACATCATTTTTAATAAAGTACTAGGTGATGAATTAATATATAGAGTAATACTTCCTAATGACAAATTAGATTCATCATTCATGATATTGATATTTAGTAATGAAGGTCAGGCTATAAGATTCTCTGACTCATTGATATCCAGATATACATGTGATACTAGCGGTATATATAGGATTGGATTATCTATAGTTGTTAATGATATTAATACTAAGAATAACATAATAAATAAATCACTAAATTTATACAATTCACATGGATTTAATAACATTAGTACATAATCATTTTATATTGAATGATGAGTCCATCCTACTAAATATAAATTCAGATAACTATGATCAGTACGAGTTAATATCATTTAACCTCCCCATATATGTAGAGATAAATGACGGATATTTATGTATAAATAATGTAGAATACGGAATAGAATATAAGATACCTTACACTATGATAGCCTCGTTACTAAATTTAAATGCTAATGAGTGCATAAAATCCAAAGGTTACTCACCTAAAAGTAAGTATGAGGAGCTATTAGTTATACTTCATAGTATATCTAACAATTTTAGGAATTCTATGTTCATAAAAAATACTGGATTTAGATTACTAAAATTAATAGATAGGAACTCATTAAGTACTAAGGAGTTAAGGGATGATATGTAAAGTTATTTAGGAATAGTATCTGGATATATAACGTATTCAACTCCAGATTATTTTGAATTTTATTAAGAACTGATATGAGAAAATTTAAATTATATACTGATGGGTCCCACTTCAAGTTGGATAATGGAGGTGGAAGACTAGGAGTGGGAGCTGTCTTAGTTAATTCAGGAGGGTCAATAGTAGACTCACTGTCACTTGAAGTTGATAGATGTACTATAAGAGAACTATATAATACGTCTGATGTATCTAATCCAACTATGGAAATGTATGCAGTACTAGTATCACTCAGAAGATTTAGTAGCAAACTTCAATTTAGTGATGAGATAGAAGTTTATGCTGACTATCAGGGAGTAATGTACTGGATGTATCATAAATGGAAGATAAATAAGGAATACATATACATGATACGTGAAGATATAGAATCAGAGATAAAGAAGCAAAATTTATCAGTTAAGTTTCAATGGATTAAAGGTCATGATGGAGATAAGTATAATGAGATGGCTGATAAATTAGCTAAAGGGGAGATAAAATCCGTATAATATTATGGCTAAATATTGTTGTTGTGAGAACTTCTATAGTGTAGAAGATTTTAAAAAAGGAGCTAAAGTTAAGTTTAGAGAGTTACCAGTAAGAATGTCTAGGGAGCTGAAATTAATAGTAGATGAAGTCATGACTATTAAGTCAGTACTGTTTAGGATTAATCAGTTAGGTGACCTTATGGTAGTAGTTGAGTTGGATCAGCTACCTGGAGTCTATTTCAGTCCTAGTATATTATCAGTCATAAATATAAATGCTAAGCCTGTAGAGAAGATTAAAGATAATACTTTTAGGTCACTGATAGAAATGAATAATAATTTATCAGCTGAGAATTCTTATCTGAGGAATACTCTAAATCATGCTCTTAATGGTAATTTTGAGGATTAAAATATGGCACATACTTATATTCCAACTAATTGGATAAATAAAAAGACTCAGCTTAATGCTGACAATATGAATAAAATAGAAGAGGAGTTAGCTAGGTTAGCTAGGGAGTCAGGTGGTATAACTGAAATATTAGAGGGACCTGGAATAAATGTGACTACTAGTGACTCATCATCTGTTATTGTAGGATTAAAAACTGGATCATCTGAGGATAATCTATTAGTATTGGATAAAGATAATGGTCTAATACTAACATTAAGTTTAGGATATGATCCAGAGACTAGAAAATTAGTATTATCATCTGGATCTGGATGGAGTTCATCAGTAGAGTTTGATGTTGACAGAGCTGTAGTTGACGGGAATTATGACCCTGAGACTAAGAATATCGTATTGACTTTAAGTGACGATACTGAGGTTATAATAGATATGTCAAAAATGAAATTGAACTGGAAATTTATAGAATCAAGTTCAATAATAATTACTGAGGACTTTGATGATGACGGATTATCTACATTCAAGCTAGAGTGTAGGATATCTGAAGATGAAAGAAATGAGATAACCATAAAGGATGACGGACTATTCTCTGAGAGGCTAGACTGGAACAATTTAGGAATAAGTGATGAAACTGACGGTAGATGGGAGTTTGAAGGAGTTATAGGATTTAAATACTGGTTCTTTGAATCAAGCAAGTCAGTTAGTATAGATACCTGTACCTTAGAAGGAAAGTCAGGTAATCTAGATTACTATAATTTCGGATACAGAATATCTACCGAGAAAGGGAATGTATTAGAGATACGGAATGGTAAGCTATATATTCCAGATGAAATCCCTGAAGAAGCTAAGTTAAGACAGGAGTTAGAGAGAATGACTGAGGAGTACGAGTCGTTAAAGTCAATAAAATTCAGATCTTCTGGATCAGTAAAATTTATTGATAAGGTAGATCCTGACACCGACATGAGGTACATAAAAGCTGACATAAAAGTTTCTGAATACCTAGGGAATGAAATAGTTATAAATAAGGATGGAGTTATGATTCCACCTTATACTCCAGGTCCAGGAAAACCTGATTTAACTCCTTATGTAGATAGGCTTAAAGAACTGGAGAAAGAATATCCAAGATCCAGTAGAGAGGTTGATTACTTTAAAACATCCATTAATATTTAATAATATGAATAAAGATAAGGAAACTAAAGATACTAGGGATCCATCCACTCTTGCTGATATCCCTGAATATGTAAATAACCCTAATCAAGTGGGGAATAAAATTTGGAGATTAGTTCCTGGTGAAGGAATAAATGTTACTAAAACCACTAGCTCCAGTGTTGATACCTATACATTCGAAGCTAATATTTCTCCAGAGGATGGAAACGTTATAGAAGTTAAAGATGATGGTTTATTTGTTCCTGAGGTTACATCTAAAACTGAGGAGATTCAGTTAGAGATAAACGACCTAAAGGATAAGTTAGAAAAGCTAAAAAATACTGAATTAAGACCGACTGAGTCAGTGACATTAACTAGTAAAACTGACGAATCTGGACTAGGATATGTACAAGCTGACGTAAATATATCACTAAGTGAAGGGAACAGTATTGAGATAAAAGCTGATGGACTATACTCAAGATCAATGGACACTTCCCCAGGATCAATAGCTGATATAGGAAGAAGATTAACTAAGCTAGAGAATGAACTGAAGGTTATAAATCAAGATATAGATAATCTAAAGACGTCAGCTTCAGTTGATAGAAGTGATAATGTTACTCCACCAATAGTAATACCTGACTCAGTAAAATAAATCGAGATGAAAGAGCTTTTAAACACCTTAAAACCCTTGAATATGAGCTTAACTGAATCAGAATACTCTAGATTCATTATGCTTGTATCTTCTATAGATAGCCAATTTAAGTTTAGCTGTATTGATTTTGATAAACGAATCGAATTGAGGGATTATATATTACCCAGCTTAAATTATATAAATAAACATTTAATATTAGTAAAAGCTGACGATATATTAGATAAAATTGATGGATTCGTAGATATAGTAGAGCATATAAATGATGCTATCATAGAAAAGAACTGTAACGTAATATGTAAAGATTTGGAATACAGTAGAGAGGAATTTGATCTTATATATTTCACGTATTTATGGACTAGCTTAACTACTAATATGCTAGTTAGACTAAAATATAACTATGGATGGAGAAGGAAGAAACCTAGTGAGTCAATTCAGGGATGTGGATGTCCATGTACTGATTGTCCATGTAAGGATACCTGTCCATGTTGCTGTAATAAGGATGATAATAAAATATTAGATTATAGACCTATTCAGGAATCCTATTATACTAAATGGGATACTAATGATAGTTATTTGGAAAGATTTTAAATTTTAAACTCAGATATAATGGACATTTTAACTAATAAAAATCTTATTAACTATATTGAATACATAAAATCGCTACCTTATGATGAAAAAATTGTATTCTTAACTACTAATCACCCTGAATGGATTACTAATAAGATATTACTTGACTATTACACATTTAATGATATAATCTTAGAGGATGGAGACTTGCTAAAGCTTATAGAGTCACATAGGATAGGATCCATCCCTAGAAGTGGATTAACTGATCTAGACGTTAATGAGGTAGGTTACTTAATGAAAGCATGGAAAAGTCAACAGTATCATAGATTTATGTGTCATATATTATATAGATACATTAATCAAGAAAATGGAGGACCAAAACCATTGCAATCATCTAGTGACAATGAAGTAATAGAATGTAGTGTATGCTGGAGACCACTCAACGGATTTTCTCCTAATGTAGATTCTAACAACTTAGCTATAACTGCAAATGGAACTAGAACATGCCTATGTGTTAGCTGTTATTATCAGTTATTGATGTTTAGTCAACTTATGGAGGTTTTAGGTGATGAAGATTTTGTTAATTTAATGTCTAAAAAATAATATTATGTTTGAGAATATATACAATAGAAATAAATCTGAATTCGAATTAGTATGTAGAGGAACAGCTGGAAACAAACTGGAACCGTTACTAGAATATTTATCTAATAGTGACTTTTATTATGCTCCAGCTGCTAAATCATTCCACGATAACTATCCTGGAGGTTTATATGACCATAGTAAGCTACTGTACTCTGAGTTATACTCACTGAGAGCCAAAATGAGGAAGAACTGGAGTGACTTAGAGATATTATTAATAGCATTCGGTCATGATTTATGTAAGGTTAATTTATACGAAGCTAATATTGATCAATATGGAGTAATTACATACTCATATAATCCACTAATGAGTGATAAAGGTCATGGAACTGAGTCACTATCAATTTTAGCTAGTTTAATTCCTGACTTAATAAATGAGAGAATTGCAGTATCAATAGTATGTCATATGGGATTATGGACTAAAGATATACCTAATATATGCGAATATATGAGGGAGTCACAAACTAAAGATGACATAGTATTCTTTACTCATAGTGCAGATATGATTGCATCTAGAATTGGAAAATCTGCATCAACAGTAAAGCTTACAGACGATAAAACTGATATTATTATAGGGTAAAATGAGTAAATTCATAATAGAGGACTATAAGGATGGATACATTATGTCTTATATAGATGACTATATACCTCCTATGTCTACAGCAGAATGCAAATCAATAGATGAATGCGTATATGAAATGGAATGTGCATTTAAATATAGGATTAAGAAACATGGTCATGAGATGAATGAATCTATGAGAGAAATAAAATCTTTATGTGAATGCAAGAAACTTCCAATTGACATGATAGGCATAAACTTAATTGACTCGGACGTTATAAAATCTAAAATAACTGATGATTTCATGAATATAGCTAATGAGTACATGGAGTTTATGGAAAATAGCTAGATTATAAAGAGAATGGAATTCCATTCTCTTTATTTTTTTATAAAACTGTCTAGAAACCTCTAAACCCTTAAATATGTAGTAATTGGTATAATTATAAATGGTATAAAATGAATATTCCTATTTATTATACAGATATAGGTAAATTTATATTAACTCATATGGAACGTACCTGTTCTAAATGTATCATTAGTAACATATGCGGTGACCCTTTACTAAAAGGCATATACTTTAATAATTCAATTGCATGTATTAATTTATACTGTAAGATTGATAATCGTTCATATAAGTCAACATTTAAGTTAGGTAGGATTACAATAGTATATGCATCATTATTTATTATATCTTATGAGAAGAAATATTATAGTGGAACGTCATATTAGAGGTATTGATAAGGTTTTATCAGGTTCTGAGTTATTAAATTCAGTATTAATATTTCCTAAATCAATAATATTGCCTATAGTGACTAAGATAGGTAGCGAAGTGCATCCATGCGATAAATGCGACATAAATATTGAACTCCCTAATCCAATAGATAGACAAAATATGTTAAATAGTCGTAAATTTTATACATATCCTACTAGCTGCGAACATACATACGGATTTGTAAGTTGTGATTCTGAGAATGACATAATAGTTATGAAGGATATGACTAGTTATTCATTATTCCTTTCATCATACGTACTGAAGACTAGAAGTATAATATATAAGCTAGAAGTTTGAAGTTAGTAGGTAATAAAGTACAATTTTATAACTATTAAAGTCAGGAATTTGTATTATAGGCAATAGTTAAAATATGATATTAGATATAATAAATAACTTAAATAAATTTATGCATGATACATGTTGGGTTCAAATATAATACGGATAGGAATTTATTAGTTATAAATAACCATGTATTTAAAATTCGCTTAAGTGACAAGAAGTGTAGTGAGTGTATGTTTAATCGCTATGCAGGAGTGGAAGGATGTGCACTTACATACACAAAATCGGTCGATTACTATGGTTTAAGAAAGGATACAGTTCTTGAAGTAGGAGCCTCATGCTATAAACTCTTACTTGATCCTACTATTAAAGGTAATAGAAGTAATAAAGATAGTAAGTTATTATTTGAATACGTAATCGTAGAAGAGATCAGAAATAACAGGTCACTATTCATGAATAGTTATATAAATAATACTAATTTTAATATTTTATATGTAAATTATGGATAATTATTTTAAAATTGATGACTTAGGTATAGAATATCCTATTCATCTCACAATTAATGGAAGGAAGTGGAACTTTAAATCCGAGTATGAGAAGAAGGTAAAAACTTTAGGATTTGATGTTAATCATAAGATGCTAAATCTCCTAGTAGATACTGGATTTTTTAATGACTCTAAAGTGTATAAGAATATTCCATTTCTAGTCACTGATGACATCAGAGTAAAAGGTGATAAGAGGACGTATTACATAGCTGACTATTATATCCCTGAGAAGAATACAGTCATACTGCTATTTAACAATACTGAGATATCACTTAAAACTCCTAAGTATAAATATTTAAAAGATACATTATATTCATTAGGATATAACGTTATTGTACTAGAGGAGCTAGAGGATATGAGTAACTTATCTAACTACATGTTATCATTGAGGAATAATATGGAATTTTTAACTATAGATAAAGTTATTTATCCTACGTATTTTAGATGATAGAATAATGGCAGGTAGCTCTGCCATTATTTCTCTTAAATTAGAATCTTTATATTGAATATCATGATAAATCCAAAAGAAAAATTAAGAAGATTTAGTTCACCTAGATTTATAAATGTGAATTTCAATGATGTAGTTATGAAGTGCATAAATACATCTCCTATACTAGATAGTCATCATAAGTTATCTGCAGTTCTAAGATTTGATACATTCCATGAAGATATTAGATACCCAGTATATAAAATGCTCATGTTAGTTGATAATAAAATTTATTGCTATAATAAATTGAGTAAGAGGAAAATAATAGACTTAGAAGGATATTCATCCATAATGGAATTCGAGTCCATCAGTGAAGCAGTATCGTCATGGGAAAAATATATTAGAAATGAAATACTATAGATATAAAGATGCGAATGACTACCTAGATATAAATAATGGTATGAGCTATATGAATAACTATATGGACATGAATGACTTGATAGATACCTATTATTCTAGTGAAATGTCAAATCTCTCACTTAAAGACGTTATACTTAAGTTTGATTATGATTATCATGAGGCATATTATCATTGTGCAGTGAAAAGATCATTATTCACAAATAGTAGGTATAAAAAGGATTTAGTTAATAATAGAAAGAATATTGAATTCATATAATATGATAACTAAGAATCTATATGGCATAGTAGAACCTTACGTAGATAGAATAAAGGAGTTTTATGAGTTTGATCCTGAGGATAAAGTAAGTCTTAAGTTATCTCTACGTCACATAGAAATAATAAGAATTCAGATAACGAGCCAGATAGAGATAAGTAACCTTTCTGAAGATGAATCAGAATTTATATACAGTATATTATCCGACTCATTTTATTTTGAGAAGTATAAATCAGAGTCAACTGAATGGAAAGTGAACTTCCTGAGAATAACATGGAATAGGCTTTTATCGGAGATAGGAATCGAGATAAGCAAAAATAAGATAGAGATACTTAAGAATACATATGTAGACTCTAATACTAGAGAGGATGGAAGATACATATATAGGAGGTATAAGAATGAGTAAACTATATTATTCTGACTCTCCAATGTATTCATTAATATTAAGTGATGATAGTAAGGTACATGAGATGTAGAGATTAGGACTTTATGAAAGTAAGCTAACTCCATGTAATAAATGTAGACTAACATCATGCCCAGTAAGGAATGGAGCTATGTCTAATTGTATCTTAAGTATGATAACTGGATGGGGATATAAATCTCGATATAATCCAATAGTAGATATGGTTATAAAACCATCCATCTTTACTGTATCTTTCATAAGGAAGACCTGTAAAGGGTTTAATCTAGTAATGGGAAAATAAAATAGAGAAGCTATATAGCTTCTCTTTAATTTTTTTTTCTTACTTGTTCAATTAACCTATTAACCTAATTTCCCTCCGTAATTCATCGATATCAACGTCTCCTTCCCTCCATTTCTCATAATTATCTTTCTTCCAGATCTGAATTCTCTTATAATCATCTTCATCTAATATGTACTTATAGTCAAGGTCTATGATTTCATCTTGTTCTTCTACTGAAAGTGAATTGAACATTTCATCTTCACTCCTATCCTCTTCAGTATACATATTAGTAGAAACTCCATCTTTAAGATCCTTCAATTTCTTTAAATGGTCTCTGGAATCTACATTGGATATACAGACCACCTCACAGTCATCGTATAGATAACGTCCAGTTTCTTCTACCTGATTCATTAACCACTCATACTCTTCCTGGGTAATATTATCCCAGTCATAGCATCTTTCGTTATACATCTTTTGAATTTTCTCTAAATTAAAATTTTCAGTTTTCATGTTATATTTAAATTAGAATTCCATATTTAAGGGTTTAAAGGTGCAGTAAAAGGTAAGGGAGGTGGTATCACCTCCCTATAATTTTTTAATCTCTAGTACTTAACTTTATCAGATAAATAGTATTATTTACCTTATGAAAAAAGTCCTCTAGTTCATTCAAGCATCCAGTATACATAGTCTGAGACTCAAAGAACTCTTTCATCCCTACTAAGTCAGCTCTTATCTCTTTCAATAGACTTTCAGAATCCAATGACTTAGGCAATACTGGCTGAATCTCGCCTGGAGAATACTGTCCATGAATGGCTTGTGCATCCTCCATAACTGAATCTTCGAAGTCAGCCAGGTCATCTCCAAAATCGTCCATGATAGTATGTATGGAGTGACGATTAGCTGCAAAATGTAGTTCTTTAGCTCTAGTCCTATAACCTTGAATTCTATTCTCAAAATTTAAAATCTCTGTAATCATAATTTCAATGAGTTAAATAAATTAAACTTTCTTTATCCTCCTAACTGCTAGTCTACTAGTCCTATATCCCAATTGACCTTCTCCAGCATCCATATTATAAGCCCAAGCTGATGAAGAGTTTGTACCTGACGTACTAGACCAATAGTAACTAGATAAAATTTCAGTTCCAATCATCCTAAGTACTGGTTGAATTATATCTAATGCGCTATGTATCAAATCTAATTCTCCTAATGATGGAACGTACCATCCATTAGATACATATTTAAATAGTTCAGAGTTAGTTGATCTCAATAAATTTGAATTACCTAAGCCGTTTGTATCTAATATGGCATCGGATAGAGATTTGTACTTACTTGAGTTGACGTCAACTCCTACTAATCCCCATTCAAATACTCCTACGTTATTCACCTCCACTATAGTATCTTCATCTATATACACTCCTATCTCATTAGTTCTATCTGCCTCTAATTTTAGGAATTCATCTAAGGTATAGATATCATTATTATATCTAATGTCACCTACTGAGCCGAACTTTATGATTCTATTTGACTCACTGTCATCCATGCTAAGATTCATTATTGACTCATTAAGCGAGCTCTGCATGGACTGAGGAGCAGGTGCAGGTGTAGATGATCTCATCTGAATATCTGCATTGGGATTTTCATCACCAATCTCAGTTATAGTTGGAGCACCGTATCTTCTACTATGAGTATATACCTCACCAGTAGACTCGCAGAATACTATGTCAGATTCATTACATGATGAAACCTGATCTGTAGTATTCACTTTCCTAAATAATACATTACTTGACATATCTCTGTATTTTAACGTTAAAAATTTGTATGTTGTCTATTTTTACTTGGATTATTTTCACTAGTAAATCTTCCTCCAGTTGAGTTTATCTTTAATTCAATGCCTAATCCTTTTAGATAGTTTATTAATGAATAATATGATTTTACTTCCTTATATTTCATGGAAAATTTATCTCTAGTTAACTTCCATATTTCGTCTAAGGTAAAATTAAATTTATATGGAAGTTTGTTCTCAATAGCATATCTGAATTTGAAGTCTAATTCACAGAATAGATCAATTATAGGTTTCCATTTAGGACGAATAAAATATAATTTCCCGTATTTCTGTATAATTTGGTTCAATTCATACTCTTTATATTCATCTATTAGATCACTGTAATCAATTGAAAATGGTTTATCATCCTTATCTCTAATATATTGAACTAAACTATCTACTTTATCCTTTGTATCTACCTGAAAGTCATAAATCCTATACACATCTATACTAATTGAAGCTAGAAATAGATCTTTTAATTTATCTTTAACTGGATTGTGATATTCTGAATCTAACTCTATACACAAACTTAAATCTGGAATAAAATAGTCTAGGAGGTAATAATTTCTATCTGGATCGTTTAATTTATCTGTATTTATTATTGGAAGTTCAGGTATAAATTTATAATCTAATCCTAATAATTTAAAATGACCTAACTCCAATAATAAATCAAAATATTGAGCTTGAGTTGATCTATGATTTAATTGGTAAGATCTGGAATAAGGTAAATGACATGAATTTATAATTTTCCTAAAGTTATAATATTCATCTTTATCCTTACATTTTAAATAAATTGGATAGTCTATAAATGGTAAGTCATTGAATTTAAATGTATATGATTTATTATCCATAATTTATAAATCTTTATTGACACTTTATATAAATATTATTCTATATTCTCCCTTCTCCTTACGTCGAAGGTCGACTTAAACTGAAGGAAATCCCTTAGAAAATTTAATTATATCTACAGCTCTTTAACTAACTTTTCGATAGAAAAGGTATGAGAGATAGGTTTATTCCTATCTCTCAATACATAACTAGTACTCAGAGATTCTGAGTTTATTTAATTTGCTGTATTTAAATTTCATCTAAACTCCCTCCAAAGTTCCATATAAAATGTAACTTTGTCCTCGCTTCACTACGTTCAGCTCGACTTTGGAAATTTATAAAGAAATTAATTTGACCAAATTTAAAAAAAAACTTATAAATCTTTAAGGGATTAAGTAAAATTCGGTCCTAATTAAGTTTAATCTATCTCTTATTATAGGAATTTCCAGAATTAGAATTTATATTTATCTCAATACCTAACTGTTTAAAATAATTGACTAAACTATTATACCTTTCAGTTCTCTTTCTATCCATAGGTATTAACTCATAAATTTCGTCTAAGGTAAAATTAAATTTATATGGAAGCTTATTCTCAATAGCGTATTTAAACTCTTCATCTAAACTGCTAAAAAGTTTAATTACAGGTCTCCATTTAGGTTTAATATAAGATAAAGTCTCATCTATTACATTAGATACCTCACCTCTATTTAGGTACTTAATGCAGTTCTTTATTACATCATCATTCCAGTCAGAACTGAAGTAAACATTAATAGGTAATCCTTGATGCAGTCTAATTCTCGTCCTACATATAGCTTGGACTAACTGATATGTTAAGTAATTCTGAGGATTTGTATTTGACCTATAATCCCTGTTAAATTTAGCTACTACCTCACTAGGAACATGAAATTCACCTAAAAATATCACTCCACTATAGTTCCTAAATTCATTCGTAGCCCTATCTAAACCCGACTGATAATGAATAATACTAAAATCTTTTCCTTCAATGAACCCAGACTCGTTTAGCTTGATTCTTATATAGTCTTTAATAGAAACCTCTCTTTTATCAAACTCTCCTAGTATAGGCAATCCTCTTCTATTGTCAGATACTTTGAAGTCCTTCCAGGTTACTATTAAAGTTCCTTTATTTTCTTTAATATAATCCTTTACTCTTTCAATGGAGCTGTTTAGGTCATTAAATATATCATTTAATTTTCTATTAAAATCCTTTTCTCTCCAGGTTCTCTTTATATTGAACTCGAACTTCTTTGCATTAATACTACTAGAGTATTTATTATCTACATTTATGAGATCGAACTTACTATCTATGAACGTCAAATCTCCAGTTCCATCAAAAATGATGAACCTAGTGTCCATTAAGTTATTTATATAATTAGCTATAGTAAATGTTAACTCGACTGAGTCATTTCTCATACTCATAAGCTGATCATAGTTATCATATATCATATCTAACGCTAACTCAGTCCTTAATTTATCTGATTCAGTATCAGTTTTCAAGTCTTTAAATAAAGAGTCACTTGAGTTCATATTATATAAGCTATCTGTAGTTGATCTATTCCCTCCATTAGTATAAACTATCGGATACTTAGCAGCCACGTATGATTCCTTAGTTTCTGGATCTATCTTTATTTCAGTTTCAGCTACTCCTAATAATCTTATCATTGATTTAGTAACATTTATACTAGGAGATTTAACTACTGGCATTTCATCTATAAGTATCAGTCTACGTGGAAGTTTAATTTCTCCATTAGAGTCCCATCCTCTCATAGTAGATGCCACTATTCTACTAAATCTATCCTTACGTAGTACACTTCCTGAATATTTTAACAGTACACTAGGGTATTCATTTAGTAATCTATAGTGAGTACAAATAATTATCTTTTTCTCAGCTAACTTATCTGTATTCCTCAGTAAGCTATTATCTACTCCGTCATCTTGGTATTTGGAATGAAGTACTACTATGTCCTCATCATTTACAAAAGTTTTACAAAATTTATACATTTCATTGCACTCATCTATAGTGAATGCTGAGTATACTATTCCTACCTGATAACATTTTCTAATTACCTCTCTAATTGCAGTAGTCTTTCCACTTCCACATCCACTAGCAATTACATAACCTCCTGGGTACCTAGGTATAGTTACTTCCCCATTTAAGAATTTAATGTTTATATCCATAGGACCATAAACTTTATCAAATCCTATATCTACTTTTACATTATTAAAATTTAAATTTTCCATACTTTCTTTAGCTTTTTAATTAAACATAAAGTTTCTAGGTAAATAACTAAGCCTCTTCAGTACGAGTTTGCAACCTACATACTGAAGATAAGCTCAGTTCGTTTAACTAAAAACTACAGAATAAAATCGTTCCTCTAGTTACATCGAAGTTTAGAATCATATTACAATTCACTAGAGGGCATTATATGTACTTATTCATTGGTATCAGAAAATTGACCTTTAGTATCTTTCCCTTATATTTGACTATACTTTCCAATGTATTTTTAGGTTTCCCATACGACTTATCTCCATATTTATGATAAGAACATCCGCATATACGTACAGGGCAAGACCATATTCCATTTATCTCTACAGGTTTATATACCTCATATACTAATCTTTTACCACCACTAAGCTCCTTAGAATATACTAAATAATCATTAGTAGATTTGTCCTTTAACCAGTGAGTTTTAGTATCCCAGTTAAAGTACACTAAGTCATCCTTCTTGTTCTTAGATTTAATTAACCTATCGTCATCATCAAATAAGAATTTGCCTGACTTTATTTGATCTAAGCATATATCCAGTCTTTTAGATTGAGATCCAGTTAGCTCATCTAAACTTGATTCGTATTCTTTATTGAATCCAATTATATGAGCTTTCTTCATATAGTCCTTATTATTCAATGGATTCAGCCATACTGCATTGTATTTTGAATAACTCAATCTTAAATGAGGACTTGCGCCTTCAGGTAAATTATTCATGTCATTCTTCTCCTTCCAATGAGGCTTTCTATTCTCTGGCAACGAGAATCTTTTTACTTTATACATATCTATTATATCTAAAATACTACTAAATCTGCTCTTAATTTATAGGATACCTCACCGCTACCTATTTTAGTAATAGTTACCTCCATCACTGCCTCGTCATAATCCACTTTTACCAACTCTCCTTTATGATAAATTGAGTAGTATTTATCCATTACTATATCAGTAGCTACTTCATCATCATAAAGTATATAAGGTTTAGACATACGATCTAATTTGATAGTTAATACTCTATTATTTACCATTGATTTTAGCTTCTTATAATAATCATCTGACATCTCCTCATATCTCTTTATCTCAGATACAATAAACTCTTCATCACAATCCTCATATTCTAATATATATTTCAGATAATTAATTTTGCTTATGAATCTATACCAAGATGCCCAGTATAGTAGACCCCATCTTATTCTCTTAAAATTTCTTATCTTCTTCCTATTCATAATATTAATTTATTATTTTAAATAGGCTATTATCAAATAATGCATAATTTTTTAATCTATATTTATCGAATAGGTCTTTATATTCGTCATCTTCTATTAGGCATATATCCTGATTAGATATCTTATTATAGCATATTACTCCAACGTCACATGAGGGATCTTGTATAAATTTATAACCTTTAGGATTAATCTTAAATCCTATCAAATTTGATTTCCATTTGCTAGCTCCTACTAATTTTCCATTCTCATAATTAACCATATGATTAAGATTGGTCAGTAAATGAACTGAGGAAGGATAAGTGTAACCTTCTCCATTCCTATCCTTAGGGATTAATCCATCCCTAATTATTGACAATGCATTTCTATCCTCAGTAAAATGAAATAAAATATCAGATGTACGATATTCAGTTAAGGAGTCAATTTTTACCTTGGTGGTAGGTTGAGTGAATAATTTTATGTTCATCAGTAATTTATCTGACATCAATATTGACTCTAAGTTTCTTACATTAAACTTAATTACGTCATTGTCTATGAATGCAAACGTAAATTGATAACTAAATTCATTAATTAATGTATTTAGTACTCTAATTAACTCCATTCTATCACTATACCCTAGTGACCCTATAAAATACACTCCGGATGAAAGTGATCCATTTCTATACATCGTGCTAAACTTTAGGTTAGTATCAGATTTTAGGTATTTGATTACATCTGAGTAATCTAATATATTTATTTTACTGAATCTCTTTATTATATACATATTATCAATATTTACATTATATTCTTAAGGCTTTCAAGCTCTATAGAGCTCCCTGCACCTCATTGAAGAGTATGAGTCATATTTCAACTCAATGCAGGGAAATAAATTACTACTTGAATTCTTTTTCAAGTTTGCATTTTAACATCCATTCAGCAAATGCTCTACCTCCAGTTATAGGATATTCGCATTTGATATATTTCTCAGAAAACTTAGCTGCAGTTGATGAATCAGATATAAGTGGATAAAACTTCCTATAAAGCATATTCATTACATACGCTTTATCATACATATTTACACATTCATATTCTCCAGTGAATAGTATATTATGACTTGACATAATGCTACTTGCAGTATCTGGAGACCACTTAATTTCCTTCCCTTCCATAGCCTTATTAAAAGTTTCCTCATTAAAGTGGTAACCGTTCGTTAGAACGTATAAATCAACTTCGTATTTCATAGGGTCATCAGATTCCTCTATGAGTTTCTCAATCATGCATGATAGCTTATTTATAGCTATATGGTCATCATGATCTTTTATCTTAGTAATAATACTTTTAATATCGTACATGTGAATCAGATTTTTAATTAAAATCAAATACTAGCACTTGATTTTAATTTATTAATAATTGAACTTAACTCTTCAACGTCACCTTCGGTAAATTTTACATTCATGAAAGTGAATCCACCTCTATTCTTAATTTCAGCTTTTAATGCATTCGTTAATAGGTCAATATTTATTACTCCATTTTTATCCTGAAATAAATCAATTACCTGACCATATTTATCAGCTGCATTTCTAACTGCATACTTAATTAAGGCTTGAGCTGGAAGAGATGTTATTCCAAATAATTTTCCTACTGTATCAGCAGCGTATTTCTCTACTGACTGAATTAATATTTCCTTATCTGTCATACTTGATTAGACTTTAGCGTTGATTAATTATTATTTTGTACCTGAAGGATTTATCTGAACTGGAGGAGCTGAGGTTTGACTAGCTGATCCAGCATTACTTAATCCTCCATTTACTAGTTTATCATATCTAGCTCTCATTTCTGGATCATTATCCAGTAATTCTAACATCTTATCAATTTTCTCTTTTTTCACTTTACTTTCATAAGCTATCTTATCTTTGGCTGATCTTATAGTATTAAGTAAATTTTCAGCTGCCATCTTTCCATCTGGAGTGGCTACATATTCTTGAGAAAATTTAGAACTTAAGAATCCCATAAAGGCAGTTTCATAAGTTTCTTTAGCTAGTTTGTATTCATGAGAGTCCATTAATAATGTTTGTTCATCGACTGTCATGGAATTAAATGCCTTACTAATCTCTTCTAATATAGGTAATGCAGCTTGTTGCTGTTGTTTCATTCCATTAAGTCTCTCCATCTGCAGTTGATAATTCCTTTGTAATTCATCTATACTCATTGTACTAAATGGATTACTTCCTCCATATATACTATTATTTCCAAACATAATTAGTCCTATGTGAATGTTTTATTAAAAAGAATGAGGTGAATGAATATTCATTCACCTCACTCAGATTATATTTAATTATACCGTTCTATCAATATATTTACATTATATCCTCCCTGAGTATTACTTGCAGCCATAGCTAAAGTAAAACTTCCTAAGTTAGATATAGTAATTATATCTCCACAACATATAGGTGAAACTACCCTCACTTCAAATCCCTTATCAGAATCCGTAGCTGTCACTGGTACTACTGGAGAACTTACTGCTAATCCATTAATTAGGATAGTAGGTTGTACTGTACCTTCAGTAGCTGATCCTACCGCAGTAGGTGTACCGATCAACTGAACACTAATCATATAAGTTCCAGTTTCCTTTACAGTCAAAGAATTATTTCCAGTAGGCACTATAGTACCTATACATGAGGTTCTGACTACTGAACCTGGACTCACTAACTGATTAGTGGCTACAGTCTGAGCTACGTTATTCGTTATATATGTGTATCCTACGCAACTCTTGCGATTAATACACTTGCAACTTCCACTGCATGCCATAGTTATAAATTTTTTAATGTTTATAAACTTTGACATCCATTATTGCAGCATCCTGTCCATGTAGTTCCGCTACCTGTAGAAGTGAATGGAGTACAATACAATGGGCTAATTGATGGAACTGGAGCGCATAGATCACTATAAGCATATTTCAGCTGACCGTCAATTTTATGATCTAGCTGACGTTGCAATCCATTAGCAGTCATCAATAAGTTCTTTTCAGATGAGCAGCAGCATGCATCAGTATAACGTTCACTATTTACTTTATTCAATTCGAACATCAACGGAAGAGCTGTAGCAGTCTGAGCCTGTTGTTTCTCCAGATTAGTTATCTTATCATTCAGACGAGTATAAAGATCGAACTTTTCATTCAAGTCCTGAATACGACCTTCGTAGTTTAATTTAGTAAATTTGCTATCAATTATAGTATCAGCATCGTTTGACATCTTATATAGGTCAAATTTATCTTTAGCTGACTGAGCTGCCAACTCCTGATCAGCTGTCATTGATCTAACATACATATCAGTCTTTTCCTGAAGATCCTGTTCACGTCTCTTCCATGACTGGTTAGTCAATATTTGAACCTCATTGTTTAGCTTATCTCCTAGTGCAATATCTCTATTTACAGATCTAGTATGAACGTCAAAATCATCCTGCATAGATTTAGTGTAGTTTTCCCACATTCTATTATTTACTGCATTGATACGACCATCAACTACTGTATAGAGATTAGCGTCATCTTGCATTGATTTCTCTCTATTTCTCCAATCTTGATCATTTAATACGAAGTCACGGTTAGATACATAGGTATACAAATCAATATCATCCTGCATACTTTGAACTCGGTTAGCCCAAGCTGTATTTTGAGCTACCTGACCTTGAGCCATAGCCATAACCATTGCAGCATCAGCGTGATTTCTAGCTTGTCTAGCTTCGCAGCAACATCCATTATTACCTCTATTTCCAAATAATCCTCCTAGGATTCCTCCGTTATTTCCACCACAGCAACATCCGTCACCATTGTTGTTACCTAGAACTCCAGCTCCTAGAGCTGTACCAATTATGCCTAATGTAAGACCAGCATTAGTACGTGATTTACTACCGTAGGCTTTGTCGCCTTCTTCTTTAGTTAAAAATTCTGCCATTTTAATCGAAATTTAATTAATATAATATATTTTGACAGAATTAACTTCTACGATAATGTGAAGTCCTGAATTTGATTAATTAGATTTGAGCTCTTTATCTAATTAACAGACCAAATTAACAATTAGGACTGAATGGACTCAATCCATCCTTTCTTCGTTAAGAGGTCCTGCATATTTAATATTCAATATTGAATCTAATATTTCTGTATACTCATTCCTAAACGATTCATTAGTTATGAATTTTATGCACTCTTCAATGACTACGTCAGGATTTAACCTATATTCGTACTCATGAATGAGAAATGCATTATATCCCAATCTTCTATATGACTGTAATTTATAAAAATCTGATTTTATATTACCCTCCATTTCAGGAGTTAACTCAGATAAATTAAACTCAGGTGAACTGGGTCTTTTATGCCAATAGTCTCCTTGAAATTCAAATATTATACTTTTTGATCTGATAAAAAAGTCAGGAATTCTAAATCTCTTTATGTCACCTACTTTCCACGTATTAGGAATTTTCCACTCTTTATCACCATAATATACATCCTCAGATATATCGTCTGATAATAAGTAAATTCTTTCTATTATGGAGTCAAATAACTTTTTTGATATTTCTGAATAGGATTTTACATTAGATAAATTCTTTACTGATGTATTGTAGAGATTTATAAACTTTGAGTCATCCCCATTTAATTCTATGCAATAATTAGGGTCAGTTCTTAGCATAGATATATGATTCTTCATGGATAAATACCGTTTAGTACCTTCTTCCAATCCATATTTATCTATATACCCATTTAGACTATGACTGTATCTATCTGACTCACATATCTCATCATACTTCTTAGGTCCTATCTCAGTACCGAATTTATCTATAAGTCCATCTAGAGTTCTTGATCTGGATATCTTATTTCTCCATTCATTCCACTTCTTTAGTCCAGTCTCCTCTCCATACCTAGCTACCATATAATCTCTACTGCAACGATCGTTTCCATTCTTTTTAGCTTGGATTTTAGCTGCATTTGATGCTATTTCTGACATGTATGAACTTCTACAATCCTTACAATAACAGAGATATCTTTTATCATATTCACTCCATTTAGATATATTTTTACAGTACTTACATTTAGGATAAATATATTCTCCATTTTCATCCCTAGGTAGATAATGGTAGTCGTACCATTCTTTAAATGATATTCCTCTCCTTTTCAGAATAAATACTAAACTTCTATGAGATATCCACCTACTTTCCTCAAAATAAAATAGCTGCTTAGCTCTATCCACTATTCTTCCATCAGTTTGAATATATTTATCCCATTTATATTCAAACTCCCCTCCAATACATCCTGGAGGAAATTTCTTTAATTCGTCTTTAATCATAGTAATTTTATTTATAAGTGAGTTAATTACTATATCATAATATTGGTATATAAGTGACATTATTCAAGAATCCTTCACCACCTGTCATGGCCATTCGAGGTGGCTAGGATTCCATTCTCACTTATAAATTATCAATTATTATGATAAATTTCCTTGTGATAAATCTATGAATTTAGAACAAATTTTAAACGAGATATTATAACTTTGATATGACAATTATATTATCCGATAATTTAATTGGATCTTTATTTACATTAAATACTCCAATTGATTTATTAGGCTCAGTTAACTCCATTACTGACATACCAGATACTGTAGTAGGATTAGATGCTAAGAGGTCATTAGATATAATATGATCGCCTAATGATAACGTAACAGATCCAGCTACTGGAAGTTCAGCTAGAGAATGAACCTCTACTAGATACCTGCCTATATGTAAGGTAAACGTACCATCTTGATTTAATGTCAATCCTATATCGTCAGTAACTTTTATATCAAATGGTATGTATTTCTTACTCTTTAATTCTATATCCTTACTAGTAGTTAATATACTCTTTCCTAGAGGTATTTTCTCTAGGCTCCATGGATGGTTAGGTAATTTAGGTCTTACGTAACCATAATAACACTTTTCACTCATATAAAATAATATAAATTAGAACATTACGATTTAATTATGATAAAAATTGACTAGGTCGGAGGTAAATCACGCCTAGTCAATAATATATTTAACTCAAAAATTATGGAAAGAAGTAAATATTGCGTCGTTGATCATTACCATGTAAATAGAAAAGAAAATGGAAAACTAATACAAACTTAGAAATAGGAGTAAAAGCTTCCTAATTCAGATTATATTCAGGTATCTACCTGATTTTAGTTTATATTAATTTTCCATTTATTAGTTTATTACACCCTTAAGGCTTTAAAGGTTTCTAAACAGTGGATTTATTTATTGATTATTTTTATTGACGACCAGGTGTTAGTGTAATTAAGGTATCTATTAATGAAGTTTACGGGTATTGAATTTATCAAAATTGAAATCCCAATAAACCTCCTAATAAACCTCCATAGCCTTAAGTTTGAATTTGTGATAATTAAGTATGAAGGAATTTAATTGGAAAGGAACTATAGTAATAGTATGTAAAAATTTCATAATATTGGATAATTCTATATTTGTTCCAGTTGATCTTGATGGTATCGAATTACTCAATAAAATTGATAGTATGTGTGAGTTCTGCGATATAAATTACAAATGCACGATTAATAAGTCTAGTTTATGTTATCTCTTACTCAGTAAACTTGATTTAAAAGAAGCGATGTATTGTAATATAAAGATGAGTAGATTAGTATTTAAATACGGATATACTATGAGTTTATTTATATCTAGATTATTAATAA
>OGIE01001994.1_pt1 | contig 26493 bp, 33 predicted proteins | sample 1571581 | NCBI WGS metagenome assembly OGIE01 (sample SAMEA2582021, study PRJEB24529) | metagenome | biome: Human gut stool | place: China | collected 2011
ATATATCTCGTACTTAATGAAAGCTATAATAACATTTATGCTTTTTAATAGACATCATGCATAAATACTTTACCCATACATTCTCTTCCCATAACCAACTTTCCTCCTTGCAGTTCTTTCAGTCTTCCCAGATCTCCCTGTTCATCGGCTTTCCGGCTGAAGCCTCCTGCCTCTCACCACTTCATACACATTGCCGTATTCCGTATGTCTTCTTTTCAGCCCTGCCCGAAGCAGTACTTGACCAAAACGCATGGGATTGCTGCCACACATAGCAGCAGGGTTACTCGTTTGTAGTTCACTGAAAATGTCGGCGGCGGTCAGGTCGAGGCTCTTTTCATGGGGAGCGGGGTACGAAATCGGGCGGGCAGCTCTTCCATGTAGAGGTGAAAAGGATGGTAAGAGGGAATGTAGGAGGAAAAGACGTAGCGGCTCAGGTCTTTGTCCCAGCAAGGGATGCCTTCGTCATGTGCTTCGAGGTATAAGGCATTCTTTCTAAAAGGCGCTTGCAGAAAAAGACAGGACTTTTAGGTACATAATCCCCTATTTTATGTACCTTTGTATGCTGTTTTACAAATGACCGACTTTAGTTGTTCGCTCTTCCGAACGGAGTTATTTGATTAAATGACTCCAGTCATTTGTTCGACCGACCAGAGTAGTTCATTTATCAACCAGTATCTTTAGCACAATAAAGCAAGGCAAAACTAATGAAATTTATCGGTCGACAGCTAATTTCCATAAAAAATGACGGTTGACAGGAAAAAAAACGTTAGTTATGTGAATCGGTGGTTGACTATATTTTATACTGTTATCTCATTTTTCTTTAAAGGTGGGTCTGAACATCTTATGAAAGGGGGGATAATCAGTATACGACTGAATCAGGTTCACTATAGAACACAGTCCGCAATAGCCGGTTCGCATCATTTATTTGACAAAAAAGAGAGGAGGTATTTGCCTGTCCCGTTTCAATTACCTATCTTTGGAGAATTCGAAAACAATTCAGTCAATACTATATGATTAATATCGTACCTATCTTAAAGAACAAGAAAGAATTCCTCGAACTCCTGCTTCTCGCAGACGAGCAGGAATCTATGATTGACCTTTATCTGGAACGCGGAGAAATGTTTGCCCTCTACGACGGAGACTTAAAAGCCGCCTGCGTAATCACCGATGAAGGAAACGGAACCTATGAAATAAAGAACATTGCAACCTATCCGCACTATCAGCGCAAAGGATATGGAACGTACTTGATAAAATTTCTGCTGGAACACTACAAAGACCGCTATCAGACGATGCTAGTAGGCACGGGAGACAGCACCTATACCATACCGTTTTATGAACAGTGCGGCTTCACCTACTCCCACCGGATACCCGATTTTTTCATCAAGAACTACGACCATCCCATGTATGAGGACGGCAAACAATTGCGAGACATGGTTTATTTAAAAATTAGCAAGAATGGATAATTCTTCTTCCAAAGGTTTCCCCTACCTTTGCATCAAAACATAGCAAATGAAGGAAGAAACCACATACGGACATCAGGAATTAATAAATCAAGTCATTGATTATATTCATACCCATCTGCACAAAGCATTGACTTTAGAAATGCTGGCGGCGGAAATGCACATGTCTGTATATCACTTCCATCGGCTTTTCAAATCCCATCTGCAAGAAACACTTTCGGCATACATCACCCGCCAAAGAATGGAAAGGGCTGTGATGTATCTGCAAACGCGAGATTTATCCTTGCAGGAACTCTCCGAAAAGATGGGATATGACACGGCACAATCTTTCTCAAAAGCATTCAAACGATATTTTGGCGTTTCTCCGGTGGCTTTCGGCAATACATTGACCTTTAACACTCCTGAAACAACTCCGATAGAGGATATTGCTTTTATCGGATTGGGCGAACCGGAAGTCCTACTCATTTCCCCAATGTACATAGCCTATATCCGTATTATCGGTCCGTATGGAGAAAAAGAGAGTTACGAGCTCGGTTGGGGAAAACTTTGCGGATTTCTGAAGGAAAACAAGCTACAATCCAAAGCCACCCGCTGGTTTGGCATCAGCTTCGATAATCCGACTATTACAAAGAAAAAGCAATGCCGTTTCTATGCCTGCGCCTCCGTTGCGCAAAGAATAAAACCATCGGGTGCCATCGGAGCATTGACGATAGAGAGTGGAAAATATGCAGTCTATACTTACAAGGGAAGCTATTCAGGTTTGCTTCGTGCCTATACTTATATTTATTCCAGAGAAAAAGGAAGATTGCGCAATGCACTCTCTTTTGAAGAATATGTAACGTGGTCGGACAATCCGGCAAAACAGATAACAAAAATCTATATACCAATACAAAAGAAATAATATGGAATTTATCACATTGAACCCGGATAATGTCATGAGCGAACATTTATGTTGCGCCATTTCTGATAAAAAGCATCAAACAGGTGTAAATGATAAGCGCAACTGGTTGTCCGAACGTGTAAAAGAAGGGCACATCTTCCGCAAACTGGATGCACAAGGCAAGGTATTTATCGAGTATGCCCCGCTGGAAAAGGCGTGGGTACCCGTAACGGGAAACAACTATCTGTATATCTACTGCCTGTGGATAGCAGGTAGCTACAAGGGAAAAGGATATGGAGAAGCCTTGTTGCAATCGTGCATTGACGATGCTAAGGCACAAGGAAAATCGGGTATCTGTGTGCTCTCTTCCAAGAAGAAGAAACCCTTCTTGTCCGACAAGAAATTCATGATGAAATACGGCTTCAAAGTAGTAGATACCATTAATGATGAATATGAATTATTAGCTCTTTCCCTTGACGGCACCCAACCGCAATTCACGGCGGACGCACGGAAACAGACTATTGAGAATAAAGAGCTGACCATATATTACGGCATGCAATGTCCTTACATCCCCAACTGCATCGAGCAAATCTATAATTATTGTGAAAACAATCAGGTGCCTTTGAGGTTGATAGAAGTCAACACGCTGGAGAAAGCCAAGCAACTGCCTTGTATCTTCAATAATTGGGCGGTATTCTATAACGGGAAGTTCGAGACTGTACATCTGCTGAATGAAGGATTGCTAAAGAAATTGTTACAATCAAAATAAAAATCATATTTATAGAACTCTAATTCAAGAACAATTATGGAAATGAAATTTTGCCAGAGTTGCGGAATGCCGCTGACATCCAATGAAGTTTGCGGAACAAATGCTGACGGTAGTCTCAGCGCAGACTACTGTACTTACTGTTATCAGAATGGAAAGTTCACTCAAGACTACACCATGGACGAGATGATAGAACATTGCGCTCAGTTTGTTGAGGAATTCAACAAAGACTCGGAACAGAAAGTGACTAAAGAAGAGGCTATTGCTATGATGAAGCAAGAGTTTCCGAAGTTGAAACGCTGGCAGAATTAATTGCCAACATCTTGCCACCGCATTGGCAAAGTTTTGCCACCACGGTGGCAAAAGTTTGCCAATGCGATGGCAAGAAAAGAATAGAATAGTCTGCTTGAAGTTGAAAAAGCCTTTAATAATCTGCTCTATTTACTAGAAAAAGCGTACTTTTACAACACAAATAAAAACTATCCTATTATGAAACAATTGACAGAAATGTCCAATGAAGAATTAGGAATATTGTTTCCCATCATCTTGACTGAACATAAAGAAGACTGGGCCAAATCATACGATCAGGAGGAAAAAATACTTTACGATACTATTGGCAAAAACATCTACCGCATTGACCATATAGGAAGTACCGCCGTTGAACAATTAATCGCAAAGCCAACCATAGATATATTATTAGAAATCAATGGTGAAACCAATATCAAGGAATTAATCAAAAGGCTGGAAAGCATAGGATATATTTATTCTCCACAGCCTCAAAAACCTGCCCCGCACATGATGTTCATGAAAGGATATACCCTACAGGGGTTTCAGGGACAGACTTACCATATTCACGTAAGATATGTCGGGCATTGGGATGAGCCTGTTTTCTGCCACTACCTCCAAACTCACCCGGATGTGGCTCATGATTACGGAGAACTCAAGAAGAAATTAAAAGAGAAGTACGAGCATGACAGAGAGGCATATACGGAAGGGAAAACGGAATTCATCAAATACATTGTTCAATTGGCAAAGATGCTGCCCAAAGAACACTCCCGCATCGAAAAGGAAAAGCAAACCGTAGAGCAGATGATTCGCCTCTACTGCCGGAAGAAAGAGGGAAACGAGACCTTATGTCCGCAATGCAGGAAACTATTGGAGTATGCACAGACGCGGCTTTCCCGTTGTCCGTTTGGAGAAAGGAAATCAACTTGCCGGATTTGTACCGTGCATTGTTATAAACCGGAAATGAGGGAACGAATGAGGATAGTGATGAGATGGGCAGGACCGAGAATGCTGTTCTATCATCCGGCGGCTGCTATCCGACATTTGTGGCAGGAATATATCAGGAAGAAATAGGAGGTATTTAAGAGTGAGCACAGATGAAATATTTTTCGCCCCTACAAAGTCGCCACAAAGCATGTAGGGGCGAAAACATATTCAGCCGAAATGAGAAATTCAGCTATTCTCAATTAAAATAATACAAGAACACCGCAATCCCTTCAAGTGCCTTTTTAGGCTGATCCTTTATTTCAATTGCAAACTTAATCTCCGCTTTTGCCACACCACGCAAATTTGCCAACGAATGTAATTTCGCCACCAAACGTACACTTTGTCCTGACAATACTGCCTGACCGAATTTCATCTGTTCCATACCGTAATTAACCATCATTTTCAGGTTGTTCACCTCAATAATCTGGTTCCACAAATGCGGAAGCATAGATAAAGTGAGATAACCATGCGCAATGGTCGTCTTGAAATGACTTTCTGTTTTTGCACGTTCCGTGTCTACATGTATCCATTGATGGTCCAGTGTAGCATCCGCAAACATATTGATGCGCTCTTGCGAAAGTTCTACATAATCAGAAACACCAATTTGCTGGCCTACCAGTTTTTCAAACTCCTCGTACGAGTTAATAATTACTTTTTCCATTATTCGTTTATTTAGTTAGTTCTACGGTTGATAATCCCAACCATAATCATTATGATAAATCATCAATTTACTCATGCCTCCATCAATCGTGATGTTCTCTCCATTAATGAAAGAATTTCGTTCATCACAAAGGAAAAGAACAGCGCGGGCTATGTCAGCCGGCTCTCCCACCCTTTGTGAAGGATGTTGCATGACGTCGCCTTCCGTGTAAGACGGAACATAATCATCTTCGTGATAACTGCCTGTATCAATCCATCCCGGAGCAATGGAGTTCACCCGAGCAATGCCGGAAAGGCTGACAGCCAGCGCATGTGTCAAAGCAGTTATTCCACCTTTGGCAGCCGTATAGCTCTCCGTATTGGTTTGCGACTGGAAAGCACGGGTAGAAGATATATTCACGATGGAGCCCGCCCCACTGAAATAATCCTTGAACAGCAAAGACAAGAAGTAAGGAGCAGCCACTCCCACACGCTGTACGTACACGAAATCCTCATAAGAACAATTACTCAATATCCCTCCGTTCGTCAGACAGGCATTGTTCACCAGACAATCTATCTGGTTCTCAAGAGACAAGACAAAGTCAACAAAGTCCCTCAAAGTTTCCTCCTCGGCAATATCCCCCACAAATCCCGTCACGGAAAGACTTCTTTCCGACATCTTCTCTTCCACAACCTGCACCATCTCCGGCGTCTTATCTATGAAGTACACCGTATATCCGGCTTCCGCAAACATTTCGACAATACAACGTCCAATGCCCGCAGCTCCACCCGTCACAACACATACTTTATTCATACGCTCTCTATATTAAGGGTTATAACTTCAACAACAGATGATGCTATGAACAAAATCCCAATTACGAAGGTTATTATTCTTTTCATGGTTGTTTACTTTAAAATCGTGAAAACAGGTAACAAATATACTCCATATTCCAGCAAGTTACAAAAAGTTGAGTACCCTTTTTCTTATTCAAAAAGGTTTTCCTACTTTTGTGACAAACATTACGAAACATGAGATTAAAAGAAAAATTCACTGCACTGATGCATAATCAGGCTTTGAAACGAAAATTATATATCATCATATTCGAAGCTGATACACATGCCGGAAAGCTGTTTGACGTCACACTAATCTGGTGTATCCTGCTCAGCATCGGGCTTGTTATCCTGGAAAGTCTGCAAGGATTACCGGTATGGCTAAAGACACCTTTCATTGTGATGGAGTATCTGCTGACGGGCTTCTTTACTTTCGAATATATCACCCGGCTGTATTGCTCACCCAAACCTGCAAAGTATGCTTTCAGTGCTTTCGGCATTATCGATTTACTGGCCACACTGCCACTTTATCTTGCTTTTCTGTTCCCCGGAGCACGTTATTTGCTTATCATACGAGCTTTCCGTCTGATACGTATATTCCGTGTATTTAAGCTATTCAACTTCTGGATGGAAGGGCAGATGTTACTGACCGCATTGCGCGACAGTAGCAAAAAGATTGCCGTATTTTTCATGTTCGTTGTCATTCTGGTGATATCCATCGGGACGCTAATGTACATGATTGAAGGTGGAAAGCCCGGTTCTCAGTTCAGTAATATCCCCAACAGTATCTATTGGGCTTGTGTCACGCTTACTACTGTAGGATACGGTGACATTACGCCTGTTACAGCTTTGGGAAAATTCCTTTCGGGCTGCGTCATGCTGACAGGTTACACAATTATTGCAGTACCCACCGGAATTGTCTCCGTATCACTGATGAAAAGGCATGAAAAGAATGTGGCAAGAGAATGTCCCAACTGCCACAGAAGAGGACACGATGAGGGTGCACAATATTGCAAGTATTGTGGTTCAGCACTCAATGGAATGAAGAATGAGGAAGGAAGTATTTAGATAAAAAATTAAAGCAATATATAAGATGGAACAAAATCTCGTTACCCAAAAAGAATTTACCCTACATCCCCGCTCCCGTGGTTTTCATCTGATAACGGATGAAATTATACGCAATCTGCCCCGATTGCCACAAGCAGGTATTCTGCATCTGTTCATCAAGCATACCAGCGCAGGCCTGACAATCAATGAAAACGCTGATCCGGATGTCCAGACAGATATGGAAGCCATCTTCAACCGTCTGGTGAAAGAACGGGAACCTTATTATATGCATACCTGCGAAGGTGATGACGATATGCCTGCCCATGCCAAATCCACCCTGACAGGAAACAGCCTCACCATCCCCGTCACCGATGGCAGACTAAATATGGGTATCTGGCAAGGCATATACCTTTGCGAATTCCGCAATCGTGGCGGTGGAAGAAAAATAGTAGCAACCGTAATCGGACAATAACCAATTATCAGAAAGTATGAAACGAGCCATTATCATAGGAGCCACTTCCGGCATAGGAGAAGAAGTAGCCAAACTGCTGGTTCAGCAAGGCTGGCACATCGGCATTGCCGGAAGACGGGAAGAAGCTTTGAAGAATCTGCAAGCTACCGCACCCGGACAAATAGAAATCCAGCGACTGGACGTGACGGAGGCAGACGCCCCCACCCTGCTGGAAACTCTTATCCGAAAACTGGGAGGCATGGATTTATTCTTCCTGAGCTCCGGCATCGGCAGTCAGAACCCTGACCTGCTGCCCGAAATAGAACTGAACACCACCCGTACCAATGTGGAAGGTTTTACCCGCATGGTAACCTCCGCTTTCAATTACTTCAAAGCACGGGGCGAAGGGCATATTGCCGTCATCAGTTCCATTGCAGGCACCAAGGGACTGGGCATTGCCCCAGCTTATTCTGCAACGAAACGTTTCCAGAACACCTATATCGATGCCTTGGCACAACTTGCCCGGATGCAACACCTGAACATTCATTTCACGGATATACGCCCGGGGTTTGTCGCCACTGACCTGTTGAAGAGTGGTAAATTCCCAATGCTGATGCAAGCCGGACAAGTAGCAAAAAGCATTGTCCGCGCACTGAACCGAAAGAAACGGGTGGTTGTTATAGATGGTAGATACCGGGTACTCGTTTTCTTTTGGAGAATGATACCTCGGTGGTTATGGGAAAGGTTGCCTATAAAGAACTAAGAATTCTTGCCCTGTTCCCGCAAATATCGTATATTCGACCTCCAAACCAAACAATATTCTGAAAATGAAAAAGAACTCTATACATATCTTGATAGTCTCCTCGGTTGCCTTGTGTGTAGGCGCCGCACTCCCTTTCCTGCTGGGACATAGTGCGATAGACCCTGAACAGCAATCCGTTAAGTCCGAAGTACCATACTGTGTCACCTCTCCCGCCGTACCGGATAGAATCACCTTTGCCGGACAGGAAATTGACCTGAAGCGTTACGACCACCGCGAACGTATGGACCGCGAACAGATGTCGTTCACCTACATGCACTCCACCACTATGCTGACCATCAAACGTGCCAACCGTTTCTTCCCCATCATTGAACCGATACTGAAAGAAAACGGTGTGCCCGATGACTTTAAATATCTTGCCGTCATAGAAAGTAATCTGAATACCCTTGCCCGCAGTCCGGCAGGAGCCGCTGGAATGTGGCAGTTCATGCAGACCACCGGACGTGAATTCGGCCTTGAAGTCAACCCCAGTGTCGATGAACGTTATCATGTGGAAAAAGCAACCCATGCGGCATGTAAGTATCTGAAGGATGCGTACCAGAGATATGGTAACTGGCTTTGTGTAGCCGCCGCTTACAATGGCGGGCAAGGCCGTATTTCTTCTGAACTGAGAAAGCAACTCGTAGATCAGGCCGTAGACCTTTGGCTGGTTGAAGAGACTTCCCGCTATATGTTCCGTCTGCTTGCTGCTAAAGCTGTCATCAGTAATCCGCAACGCTACGGCTTCCTGCTTAAACGGGAACATCTTTATCCACCTATTCCTTATACGGAAGTCACCATTAATACGGGTATTGACAACCTGGCACAGTTTGCCAAAGACAAGGGTATCACCTACGCTCAACTGAAGGACGCCAACCCCTGGTTGCGCGACAGTTCCCTGCAAAACAAAAGCGGACGCACATACGTTCTGAAAATACCTACACAGGCAGGAATGCATTACGACCCGAAAAAGACAGTGCCTTACAATAAAAATTGGGTAATCAATTGAAGTAAGATACGCATTCATTTAAACAAATTATCAACGAGGATTTAGATACTCGTATTAGAAGAGACACATATAATTATTTACAAAATCAGAAGTTTGGAGATACAGTCGTAACCTCATCCCCATTCAGTCGGTAGGTGAATATGATTCAGTCGTAATGTGAATGCCATTCAGTCGGTACCTCATTATAGTCCATATTTACACACCTGACAATCAACCTGTTACACAGACGTCTTTTAATGACAATAAATTAGAACAAAAAGGAGGTAATATGACATTAGATTTTGATTTCGTACTCAGACTATTAGTTGCCGGCATTTTAGGCGCCATCATCGGGCTGGACAGAGAATACCGTGCCAAAGAAGCCGGATACCGCACCCATTTTCTGGTATCATTGGGCAGTGCTCTCATTATGATTGTTTCCCAATACGGCTTTCAGGACATCATCAAGGAAAACAGCGTCACGCTGGACCCGAGCCGTGTGGCAGCGCAAGTAGTCAGCGGCATTGGTTTTATCGGTGCAGGTACCATCATCCTGCAAAAACAGATTGTACGCGGGCTTACCACCGCGGCAGGAATATGGGCCACCGCAGGCATCGGCCTGGCCGTTGGTGCCGGAATGTATGTGATAAGTATTGCTGCTACCCTATTGACTTTAGCCGGATTAGAGCTTCTCAGCATTCTGTTCAAAAGCGTGGGAATGAAAAGTTCCATGATTACTTTCTCTACCACAAACAAGGACATCCTCAAAGAAGTTTCCGATCGTTTCAAATCCCGGAATTATATGTTAGTCTCCTACAAAATGGAAAGACTCGGCTATGGAGAAACAGAAAGATATATGGTGACTATGGTTATCAAATCCAAGCGAAGCAATGACGAAGGACATATGCTGTCATTGATGCAGGAATGGCCGGACGTCACTGTAGAACAAATAGAATAACTGTCGTTACTGCTTCTCCGTCAGATGTTTCCAATAGCGCACAGGCATATCCTGTTTGTGTTTCCGCGGGTTCATCCTTTCTTTGATGCAGATAGCTTTAAAGTACGTCTTCCATAATTGCTGAAAAAGTTTTTCGTCCTTGTCCATCAAACTCTCATCCAGCATACCGGTAACGAGATGCCCCTCCCGCGAACCTTCTTCGAAAGTAACCTGACGCACTTCTTTTAAATCATAATAGAATCCGTAAGCCCGCTTGATGTCGTATATCAACCAAGGCTGGTCGGCAAAACGGTCTTTAAAATGGTCGATAGCCAAGGGGAGAGCGTTTTTTTCCGGTTCTACGGCAGCAAAGAATGTGCCGTCGGCAGCCTTCTGAAAACGGATAAACTGGAGCATGCGAAGACGTTCCCAGTCTACCCTTTTCCACATGCGTGAGAATTCCAAGACATCAGGGTCAGCAAAGTTCGTTTCAATGGAACGGGGAGCATCAATCGCCTTGCGCATATAACGGAACAGCAATATCGGTGTTTCTGCTTCTTCCGCCAGCCAACACTGAGCAAGGCAGGACAAAGCCCCGGAAGAAAGTTTCTTCTGCAAACCGCGCCACACACGCTTTGCTTTCTTCTCTTCAGTAATCACCATGAAAGCCTCATCATGAAATAAAGGTAACGGTTCTCCTTCCGGAAGCAGAGCATCAGGAAAAGTCCGACGGGAATAAGCTTCAAAAACAGAAGTCAACAGGCCCTCGAAAGTATTATCAAAGATGAATATCGTCATGATTATTTTTTATGAAACCATAAATAGCTAATCCTGAAAGTCAAGCAGTAACTGCCTTTCATCCACTTTCTTCTTATTGGATTTTGTTATCAACAGGCTGCGTACTGCCTGCGGGGTCATCTCATTCACCGTCTTCATGGGCAGTTCGTGGCAAGTAATGAAATATTGCGCTTTCTTCATCACCACACCTATCTTCTTCAACTCATAGAAGCCTAATTTAGAGAAGCGACGGGATGCCACAATCAGTCTTGCCGACTTCACTCCTACACCCGGAATACGTAGCAACATTTCATAATCCGCCCGATTGACGTCTACAGGAAACTGTTCCGGATGGCGCAAAGCCCATGATAACTTAGGATCTATCTCCAAATCCAGGTCGGGATACGAGTCATCCACTATCTCCTCTACCTTGAACTGATAGAAACGCATCAACCAGTCTGCCTGATAAAGGCGGTTTTCTCGCACCAGCGGCGGCTGCTTCAAGGCAGGCAAACGAGTATCATAGGTATTCACAGAGATATAGCCGGAATAATAAACACGTCTCATTGTAGGACCTTTATAAAGGGCGGATGAGAGATACAGAATATCCTTATCCGACTCTGTCGTAGCCCCCACAATCATCTGCGTACTCTGCCCAGCAGGAGCAAAACGGGGAGCATGACGATGTTTCTTCCGCTCTTCCGAACTCTCCAAAACCCCTTGCTGGATATAGCGCATCGGCGCATACACACTTTTATGGTCTTTTTCCGGTGCCAGCAGCTTCAGGTTCTCTTCCTTTGGAATTTCTACATTGACACTGAGACGGTCGGCATACAGCCCCGCCTCATTCACCAGTTCACGACTGGCACCGGGAATACTTTTCAGATGAATATAGCCATTGAAACGATGTACCGTACGCAAGTCTTTTGCCACGCGCACCAAGCGCTCCATAGTATAATCGGGATTTCGCACCACACCGCTACTGAGGAACAGTCCTTCTATATAATTACGGCGATAGAACTCCATCGTCAAATCAACAAGCTCACTAACCGTAAGCGTGGCACGAGGCAAGTCATTGGAACGGCGGTTGATGCAATAGGCACAATCATAGATGCAATAGTTCGTCAGCATCACCTTCAATAATGAAATGCAACGTCCATCTTCGGCAAAACTGTGACAGATGCCCCAGCCTCCAACAGTATTGCCCAACATACCGGGTTTATTTGAACGCACAGTACCACTGGAAGCACACGAAACATCATATTTCGCCGACTCCGCCAGTATCTTCAGTTTATTAAGGACGTTTTCATTCATACCCGCTACCCAAGTTATAATTGGGTCAAAATTAGCAATTCAAAAAGAAGGAAACAAGTAATGGGAAGTTAAATAATGAATATACTTCATAGGACATTGTTCTCACCTATTGACACAAAAAAGACCACCCCCGGCAGGAGTAGTCTTTCAATCTTTTTAGTAAGCGTGCCTATTATTTAGCAGCTTCCAAAGATGCTTTACGGAAAGCCTTCATTGACTTTTCGATTTCCAAAGAAGCCTTACGTGCACGAGTACCGGCAGCTTTGTTACCATTTTCAATCTGAGCTTTCGCATCTTTCTCAAATGCTGCATACATTTCAGCAACTTTTTCAACTAATTCTTTCATAATCCTTTTCTAGTTAATATTACTTCGTTAATAATGTCTGGCAAAAATACATTCTTTCTTGAAATAAATGCAGAAAAACGATATTTTTTTTGAAATAATCCGCAAAAATTGCACAAAAAAACATCCTCTGGCGTTTTTTACCTACTTTTGCAGACATGAAACCCCTTACAGATACGGAATACATACACTCGCTCATATCCGAAGGCGAGCACCAAAGGCAGGACTTTAAGTTTGAAATTTCCGATGCCCGTAAGATAGCCAAAACGCTCTCCGCCTTTGCCAATACAGACGGCGGACGATTGCTTATCGGAGTGAAAGATAACGGAAAAATTGCCGGAGTGCGCTCCGACGAAGAACAATATATGATAGAGGCAGCCGCACAGATGTACTGCCAACCGGAAGTGAACTATACCATGCAAACCTTCTATGCAGAAGGACGCAGCGTGCTAGTAGTACAGATTGAACAAAGTCCGCAGAAACCGGTTTATGCCAAAGATGAAACAGGGAAGCTGCTGGCTTATCTACGCATCAAGGACGAGAATATACTTGCTACGCCAGTGCATCTGCGGGTATGGCAACAAAGCAGTAGTCCACGCGGTGAACTGATAACATACACCGAACGTGAACAACTATTACTTGATTTATTGGAAGAAAATGATAGTTTGTCACTGAACCGGTACTGTCGATTAGCGCATCTCTCCCGCCGTGCAGCAGAACATTTACTGGCTAAATTCATTCGGTTCGAAATTGTGGAGCCGGTATTCGAGGGACATAAATTTCATTTCAGACTAAAATGAGAAATCAGGAGTGAGACGCCCTCTAATTATTATTTAACAAATAAATATAAAACAATATAAGATGGGTATAATCAACTCTATAAATGATATTCTTTGGACTTACATCCTTATTGCTTTATTGTTAGGGTGCGCTCTTTGGTTCACTCTGAAAACCCGCTTCGTGCAGTTTCGTATGATAGGAGAAATGGTGCGTCTGCTGGGTGATTCGGCAGGCACGAACGGGAAGCCCGGTGAGAAGCATATCTCTTCTTTCCAAGCATTTGCCATTTCCATTGCCAGCCGTGTGGGCACGGGAAATCTGGCGGGTGTGGCCACTGCCATTGCAGTAGGCGGACCAGGAGCAGTGTTCTGGATGTGGATCATCGCTTTATTTGGGGCTGCCAGTGCATTCGTGGAGTCCACATTAGCGCAATTATATAAGGTGAAAGGCAAAGACTCTTTCATTGGCGGCCCCGCTTACTATATGCGAAAAGGTCTGAAACAACCATGGATGGGTACAGTCTTCGCTATACTAATTACAATCACCTTCGGCTTTGCCTTCAACTCTGTGCAAAGCAACACACTGTGTGCAGCATTTGAGCACGCTTTCGGTTTTGACCATGCCATTGTGGGAAGTGTCATTACGATAGCTACACTGATTATCATCTTCGGTGGTGTGCAACGCATTGCCAAAGTAAGCAGTATCATTGTTCCTGTCATGGCACTGGGATATATTGCCTTAGCTCTGATTATCGTGGCAATGAATATCACCTCACTGCCTGCTGTTATAAAACTCATCGTCAGCCATGCCTTCGGATGGCAACAAGTACTTGGAGGTGGTGTAGGCATCGCACTGATGCAAGGCATCAAACGAGGATTGTTCAGCAATGAAGCCGGTATGGGTTCTGCACCGAACGTAGCAGCAACGGCACACGTCACACATCCCGTAAAACAAGGATTGATACAGACATTAGGCGTCTTCACCGATACATTAATTATATGTACTTGTACCGCATTTATCATCTTGTTCAGCGGCGCTCCTCTGGATGGTTCTACCAACGGAGTACAGCTTACACAACAGGCTCTGACAAATGAAATCGGCTCAGCCGGAAGTATCTTTGTCGCTGTAGCCTTGTTCTTCTTCGCTTTCAGCAGCATCCTGGGCAATTATTATTATGGAGAAGCCAACATACGCTATCTAACCCACCATAAGTGGATACTGAATATATATCGTGTCTTGGTAGGTGGCATGGTACTATTCGGTGCCCTCGCCACATTAGATGTAGCCTGGAGTCTGGCAGACGTCACCATGGGATTGATGGCTCTCTGCAATTTAATCGCTATCAGCCTGCTTGGCAAATACGCTTTCAAGCTGCTGGAAGACTACCGCACTCAGAAACGTGCCGGCATCAAAGACCCTGTTTTCACCAAAGATCGACTGAAAGAGGTAGAAAATGACATAGAATGCTGGTGAGAAGATTTGTGATTTATAAATTATGAATTATACAATTGTTGGTGTAAATCAACTTATTTCGTACTTTTGCAACCACAATTGCCTCGGCAATCATAATCATAAATCATAAATTATAAATCATATGGGTATATTTGCCAAACTATTTAAAAAGAATACAGAAGGAGCTTCTTCTAAAAACGTGGAAGATTTCGTGTCATTAACGCGCGTTTACTTCCAGTCCGTAATTGCCGCTAATCTGGGCATTACGAATATTCGTTTCGTACCAGATGTAGCCAACTTCAAGCGCCTGTTCAAGATACCGACACAGGGCGGACGACTGGGACAAGCCGAGAAAACCGCTTCACGCAAAATGTTGATGCAAGATTACGGATTGAGTGAAGGCTTCTTTAAGGAAATTGATGCGTCTGTAAAAAAGCATTGCCGTACACAGAATGACGTACAGGCTTACCTGTTTATGTATCAAGGCTTCTCACAAGACCTTATGATGCTGATGGGTAACCTGATGCAATGGAAGTTCCGCGTACCCTCTTTCTTTAAGGGTGCACTGCGCAGTATGACAGAAAAGACCGTACATGACATTTGCACCAAGACCGTATGGAAAAAGGATGATGTGCACAAGACTGCAATGGCAGTACGCCAGTACAAAGAGCGTTTAGGATACTCCGAGCAATGGATGACGGAATACGTATACAATGTCGTATTACTGGCAAAAAAAGAACCAAAAAGTAAAGCTACAGAAGAAAAATAAACCTAAAACACAGATAGGGAAAAACTGTTAGCAAAAGAAAAAGTTTTCTAAAGAAACTACCAAGAGATAAGGCGAGGAACATTTTCCTCGCCTTTTTTTGTTATTTTTATGCAACTTTTTTGTTCGGAGGAACAACAACACTCCATGTAAAGAGATTGTTGTAGAATAATATTTAGCACTTTTCGCTAAATCAAGAACAAGTTACAAGCTACAAACTATGAGTCGCTTGTGGCTTTTCATTTATAAAATGCTCCGGAGCAATAGAGCAAATTCAGTATTAATCTCTAAAAACAACCGCTTATGAAACAAAAGAAAATGCTTGCACTCACTTTGTCTCAGTTAAAACAACTTTATCGAAATGAACTTCCGGAAATTGTACGCATCGCCGAACAGAGCGACGGTACGGAAAGCTTCAAGCAAGATCTTTCGGAATTCATCACCGGTCAAACTGATGCAGAGAATGAAGCTGCCAGGCAAATTCGACTTCTGATTGAATATGACGGCCAGGAAGTCCACGAACTTTCTACCGATGAACAAATGACTGTTTCCACTCTGTCACTGCTATACGGATTTCTCACCGGAGATTTGGAAGAAGATATAGAAACAGACCTGTTCCTGGATATTTTCCAGCAATTCAAACGCCTGCAGTCCCTCGCTGCCCCACTCCCACCGCCCCAACGGGTCAAAGCATGGACTGAGCGCTGGCCCAGCGGACTCAACGAAGACGTGCAACTTATCCGTGCCAAAAATAAAGAACGCATTTTGCACGCATTAATACAAAAAATAGAACATCGGAAAAATACCGTTTCCCGTTATCGCTTCGAAGAAGGTATCAGCTACGAAGAGAAATATCATCTTGTTGAAGAATGGTGGAATGATTTCCGTTTTCACCTGGCCATGGCAGCCAAAAGCCCTACGGAACTGAATCGCTTTCTGGGCAATTCACTTTCTGCCGAAACTATGTACCTACTTTCGCGTGCCCGCAAGAAAGGAATGCCTTTCTTCGTTACACCTTACTATCTATCTCTGCTAAATCCCCGCAACGAAGGATACAACGACGATTCCCTGCGCAGTTATATTCTCTATTCCCCTCAACTGGTGGAGACTTACGGACAAATTCGCGCTTGGGAACGTGAAGATATAGTAGAAGTAGGAAAACCGAATGCCGCCGGCTGGCTCCTACCTGACGGACATAACATTCACCGCCGTTATCCGGAAGTGGCAATCCTCATCCCCGACACCATGGGACGCGCTTGCGGAGGACTTTGTGCTTCCTGCCAACGTATGTACGACTTCCAAAGCAAACGGCTCAATTTCGAATTTGACTCTTTACGCCCTAAAGAAACGTGGGAGAAAAAGTTGCGCCGCCTGATGACCTACTTTGAGGAAGACACTCAACTACGCGATATTCTGATTACAGGTGGAGATGCTCTCATGAGTCAGAACAAGACATTGGCTACCATCCTGGAAGCCGTTTACCGCATGGCTGTCCGCAAACGGAAAGCTAATCAAGAGCGCCCGGAAGGAGAAAAGTATGCCGAACTGCAACGTATCCGACTCGGTTCACGCCTACCGGCATATCTGCCTATGCGTATTAATGAGGAATTAGTAGAAATCCTGCGGACTTTCAAAGAAAAAGCATCTGTCATTGGTATCCGCCAGTTTATTATTCAGACACATTTCCAGACCCCACTGGAAGTTACGCCCGAAGCAAAAGAAGGTATCCGCAAATTACTGTCGGCTGGCTGGCTGATAACTAATCAGTTAGTATATAATGTAGCTGCTTCACGCCGAGGACACACCACTCGCCTGCGCCAAGTACTCAACGAGCTGGGAGTGGTTTGCTACTACACATTCTCCGTAAAAGGCTTTGAAGAGAACAATGCGGTCTTCACCCCTAATAGCCGTTCCATGCAAGAACAACGGGAAGAAAAGCGTTTCGGGAAATTGAATAAGGAAGATGCATTCAATCTATCGACATCGCTTGAAACGGCACTTGACCCTGCTGTCTGCATCCGTCAGTTCCTGAAGATTCATCATCTTCCGTTCCTTGCCACGGATCGTAGTGTTCTGAATCTGCCAGCCATAGGCAAGAGCATGACATTCAATCTGGTGGGAATGACCGAAGACGGAAAACGTATCCTGCGTTTCGAGCATGATGGTACACGCCGTCATAGTCCGATAATCAATCAACTGGGACAAATCTATATTGTGGAAAATAAATCCATAGCTGCCTACCTGCGGCAACTACGTGCCATGGGAGAAGATGTGGAAGACTACACAAGCATCTGGAACTACACAGAAGGTAAAACCGAGTCACGATTCAGCCTGTATGAGTATCCGGACTTCCCTTTCCGCATAACAGAAAAAATGAGTAATCTGGAAATAGCAGAATAATTTCCGGAAATAATCTGTAATTTTGCAAAAGACTGCACTATACATACGGGCGAAAATTCTTTCGCCCCTACAAGTGTGCAACAACGCTAAATAAATCATCATTTAAAATGTTAAGTATGGAAATAGAACAACACCCTTTAGAACCTTTTCTTCCCGCCAACGCCCGTTTGTTGATGTTGGGAAGTTTTCCACCCCAGAAAAAACGGTGGTCGATGGAGTTTTATTATCCGAACTGGAATAACGATATGTGGCGAATTGTAGGACTTCTGTTCTTTAATGACAAAACCTATTTTCTGAACGAATCGGCAAAAGCTTTCAACAAAGAATGTATTGTCCATTTTCTCCAGGAAAAAGGAATCGCCTTGTTTGATACAGCCACTGCCATACGTCGGTTGCAGGACAATGCATCCGATAAATTTCTGGAAGTTGTAGAGCCTACGGATATTGAAGCTATGCTTCGCCGATTACCGGAATGCAAAGCAATTGTCACTACAGGTGAAAAAGCTACGGAGACTCTATGTGAGCAATTCTCCCTTGTAAAGCCTAAAGTGGGAGATTTTGCAGAGTTTGTATTTGACGGTAACCCTATGCGACTCTACCGAATGCCGTCTTCATCACGCGCTTACCCACTTGCTTTAGAAAAAAAAGCAGCAGCCTACCGCATTATGTATCAGGACTTACAGATGCTGTAACAGGGAAGACCGTTAAAATAATTGCGCATAGTTCTTGCAAATATGAAACTTTACATTACCTTTGCAGCCGCAAACACGGGAGTAGCTCAGTTGGTAGAGCACTGGTCTCCAAAACCAGGTGTCGGGAGTTCGAGCCTCTCCTCCCGTGCAGTAAGAAAAAGGAGAGAAACAAATTTCGTTTCTCTCCTTTTTCTTTTCCTACTTTTTTCCAAATAAAAATATCATTTCAAGTCCACTGTTTGAGTAAAGCTTTCCCCGAAACGGTTAGTCGCTACAATTTTTATAGATTTTGCTTTCTCAGCAGGACGCACACGAAACAAATGCAATGTGTGATATCCCGTGACTTTCCCCTCTTTCATTGTGATATAATCCTGGTCTTCATCAGCGAATGCCTCCAATACACCGGACTTCTCCACCCCATCTTCATAATAAGATAGTTTCCATGCCGGGTCGTAATCCCATACATTTACTACCAAGTATTTCGGTTGACTCTTGAATTCGCCCGGCTTGTAGATGCGGAACTGATAATCGAATGGACGCCCCGTAGCCTTATATTGCCAGGATACATTATCTCCATTCACTTTTACTACCAAGTATCCGTTGGGAGCACCACAACGATTCACATGTCCTGCCCACCAAGCACCACAAGCTGCACCGATATTATGCTCATAAATGTCAGGGGTTACAATACGATTCTCATAGAAATGAGTATGTCCTGCAAAAATATGTGCTTTATAGTCTTTCAGAATCTCAAACAGTTGTTCTGCATTACGGGCGTTTCCGCCACCTTTGGCGGTACTGTTGGCGGTAGGTGCATGAACATTCAGAAGTACCGTAGTGCCGGGTTTCACATAACTTAAATCCTTCTTCAGCCATTCCAATTGCTCAGGGATGAACTGCTCCTCATATTTCTTCGCACCCTGATAATCAATATCTTTCATCGCAACAATATGAATTTCACCTACATTGAAGGAATAATCAGTTGGACCGAAGTTATCACCAAATACAGACTCTCCGTATTCATCCTTATTTTCCGCCTGACTCAATGCAGCATACTGCAAATCAAAATCATGGTTACCGATGACGTGATACATGGTCATATCCAAATCGGAAATAGCCTCCTTGTAAGGAGCATACAAGGGCATTACATCCCATACGATATCGCCTAACACCATTCCATACGCTTCTTGCCCGGAAGCTTGCTTCAATGTCTCTTTCAAGTCGGGAAGTGTTTCTGAAATAAAGCGATTTAGTTGCTTCTCATTCCGTACCTGCGGATCAGATATAGCTATAAAAGTAAAGTTCCGGACAGGCTGTTCCCTCTTTTCCAACCAGAAATCGTGACGGTTCCTTTTCTCACTGGCATCAATCCGGGCGTAATAGCCAACAGGCAACGCTTTTTCCACAACGGCCTTATAATCTGCTGGAACAGAAAGATAAACAAACTTAGACTGCGCAGGATCAGACACTAACTGATAACGCCCTTTTTCATCGGTCTGGGTGAAATTAACACCATCAGTAACCACAACCCCTGCAATGGGTTGCTTTTGTGTATCGGTAACCACACCTTTTACGGGAATCTCTTTTTTGACCGGTTGGTCTGCTGCATAACCCTTCACTGCCAGCAAACCCAACAGGAACATTAGGGACAAAAAACAAATTGATTTCATATTCTCTCTCATTTACAATTTTATTTCGCGACAAAGTAAGCTGTAAAAAAGCAAAGGAATATGTCATTCTCATTACATTTACGTAACAGTCAATCTAACGAATATCAATCAGTTTATGCGTTTGTAGACTTAACCGCCATTTAGGATGTTGCATTACACATGCCACTGCCTCAGCGATATTGGCACACGAACAAGGCTGCAAGAAGAAATGTTCGGCAGGCAGCAACTCATAGACTTCAATATCCTGTCCTTCATAAACAACTTTCACTTCATCCATGCGAGTAATCCCCAGCTTCACCCCTTGCTTGGGCGAACAGGTCACCCAATCGATATTCTCCGGCAATGGACGTGTACCATTTGTCTCTATACAAACATACTTGCCAGCCTGATGCAATCGGTCAATAAATTCTTCATCAATCCAGATGGAGGGTTCTCCGCCTGTCAGAATAACCGTAGCAGCCGGATATTTCTGCACTTCAGCAATAATATCTTCATCCGTCATCAATGTACCTTCCTCATGCTGTGTATCACAGAAAGAGCATTTCAGGTTACATCCGGAAAAACGAATAAAGACAGCCGGTGTGCCAGTGTGGTAGCCTTCACCTTGTAAACTATAGAAAATCTCGTTAATCTTTCTCATAAATGGCTACATTGGATTCGGATTCCTGGACCTCGACTTTGAAACAAGTGGGTATCTGCTCACATATCCAGCAGGCAATATTCTCAGCAGTAGAATTGAAAGGAAGAACTTCATTCAGATTACGGTGGTCAAGTTTCTCTTTCACCGCTTCTTTGATATGACTAAAATCGACCACCATCCCATCGGCATTGAGTTCCCGGGAACGGCAGTAGACTGTGATAATCCAATTGTGACCATGCAGATTCTCACATTTGCTGCGATAGGAAAGTTTCAAGCTATGGGAAGCTGATATTTCCATGCGTTTGATAACTGTATACATATTCTTATTAATACGCTAATTAAGAAAATACTCTGTTTGTTGTCGTACCTGATGTCACCTCGGTACGGCGCAAAAGTACAAAAAATCTAAGGATTACGGACGGAATCTTCTGCTTTTATTCATAAACACAGAGAGAATTGGCCACTTGACGCTCTCCTTCATTGTCATAGAGATTATTATCACAGAGTTTATTTACGATGCCATTACCCGGTGCAGAAGCACTCCAAAGCGTTGTAGAACCGCCACCATCAAGGTTCAGCGCTTTCCTGGCACCCAATACTCGAAGCAGGTGTGTCAGTTCGGGGATATTGATACCCTCTGCCTTACCTGTGAAACGACCGGCTACTGCAATAAGGAGGATACTTCCGTCCTCCATCAAAGCCACAGCACTACGCGGATGCTTGGTCTTGACAAATGACTTATTACAAGTCGAGAGATCACAATCCTTTCCATCCAACAACATCAACGGACCGGAAGAAAGAATACTACCCTCTTTCAAATCGCAAGTTTTTTCATCCTGTTTATGCCAGGGAATAATGTCCAATTTTCCCTTATTAATGCGCACGGCACCTGTAGATACAGTACTGAGTATACCGGTAGCAGTGGTATCTATCACTACACCGTCTTTTCTCAGATAGCAAATAGACGTTCCTCGTTTGACATTGAAATAAGATCCATTGATAGCTGCTACTGCTCCCGAACGATAGGCTGCAATGCTTGTTTCTTCTTTAGGGAAGTGAATCAGAATATCAAACCGATGCTGTTCAGGTTTTATTTGCAGAATAGCTATATGCTGAGGAACACCATACAATGAAGTAAACTCTGCTTCGCGAAGAAAAATACCTTTTCCCATAGAGGTAATATTCCAATCTGCAGTAATAATTGCTAAAGAGTCTGTGGCAGTCTGTGCCAATGCAATAAATACATTACAGAGTATCAGCAACAGCATAAGGATGGACTTACGGAAATTCATGTCTTGACTTTATTAAAATTCTTTCGCAAACATAAGCATTTTAAACGAATGCCATATCACAAAAGGATTATATTTTTTTAAGCCAATCAGAACGAGAGGATTCCAGATATTCTTCCTTACGAAATCATCAGAACTTTTTCCGTAAACAAAAAAAGAGTACTTTTGCGGCATGAAGATCCTCTATATCACACTTGGCACTCTCTCTCTAGCTCTCGGTATCCTCGGTATCTTTCTGCCGTTGTTGCCCACTACACCGTTTTTGTTACTCACCGCTGCACTATACTTCAAAAGTTCTCCCCGCTTATATGCATGGTTACTGAACCAGAAACATCTAGGTCCTTATATTCGTAACTTCCGCGAAAATAAAGCCATCCCCTTACGGGCAAAGATTATTTCCATTTCATTGATGTGGATTACGATGCTATACTGTGTTTTCCTTATTGTTCCTTATCTATGGGTAAAGATATTGCTCCTGATTATTGCAGCAGGAGTAACGTATCATATTCTATCGTTCAAAACGCTGAAATAAATGACAATTTATTATTTAATAACCCCGTCAATCTTTTCAAAGAATTCCCCTAATCCTCTGCGTGCATCAGCCAGTTTATCTTCCCAATGCTTCACAGAATTCTGCCCGATGATATCCGTCACATACTTCACCGCAATGAAAGGCACATTTTTAGCACGACACACAAATGCTTGCGCAAAAGCCTCCATATCAACAACATCGCCTTTCACATCCGACAGTTCCGTCAGGAAAGTATCACCCGTATTACACACTCCTTCTCCTACCCAATGCATACAATATCCTTTTTCGGTAAGCAAAGCGGAAGAATCTATTTCACTCTCCACACCCAGATTAGCAAGCTTCTGCATATCACGGTCTACAAAATGACGGCACACCAATATATCACCCACCTGGCGGTCGATACTCCCTGCCGTACCTACATTTATCACCAAATCCGGTTGTGCCTGGTTTATCACCTCAGTAAGATAATAAGCCGATTTCACCTTTCCTACCCCCGTACGGAGATACCCAACGTGCACTTCTTCCTCCCCTATTAATCCGGGAAACTTCAATTCCGTAAATTCGCCCTGTACGGCGTAAGTGACTAAAATTCTCATACAGTATCTTTTTACTTTTTAATAATATACGTTTTCAGTGCCTCCACATATTCCTCAAAGGCGTCCACCCCCTGCGGCGTAATTTTGCAGAGAGTACAAGGCATTTTTCCTTTGAACGTCTTTGTCACCTCCACATAGCCTGCTTTATTGAGCTTGTCAATCTGCACGCTGAGGTTACCGGCCGTTGCCCCTGTTTGTTGGCGGATAAAGACAAAGTCTGCCTCTTCAACGCCAATAAGCAACGACATCACCGCTAAACGCAGTTCAGAGTGGAGCAAAGGGTTCAGTTCTTTAAACATATCATTCTTTTTTCTTTCGTTTACTACTCAACAAAGCAAATAGGGATATCCCCAACAGGGGCAAATGATACAGTCCCAGATAAAATCCGGTATCAGTGGCAAAATTGCCCATATTGTAACATCCTATAATAGTCCCTACCATCGCCGTCACCCGCAACACAACCCTGCTTACACTCCGCTTACTCAATATTAGCAGAGTAAGGAATACAGGTGTCATCGGGCAGAAGCCCAGTACAGCACCGCTATCCAGCAGATAGTGCAACCGGAAGTCGGGTAAAGCCGTACGTAAATCCATCGGCCACCACAGGCAGAATAGAGCAACAGGAATTGTCCAACCCGTCTTCCAGGTAATATTATCAAAAGAGAATACGGTATTACCCTTCCACGCAGACCAAAGCCAGACAAATGCCACAAATCCCATCATCACCACATTCACCGTCACCATGCTGAAACCGTACTGTTCTGTCACAGCCATATTCTGTATCACGGCATACAGCAGATAGAAACACCCTGCAATCGCCATAAAATATCTGCTGAACTTACCTCTCCAAACAATAACAGCCACCAGAGCCAATATCATTACTATCTGAAAATAAACAGTATAAGCGTACATATCCATAATAAAGGCATGCCTCAGTGTATAAAATATTAAATCTCCCGCAGCCTCACACTTAAAGCCTTTCGTCGCCACCGGCATCAAAAGGAACTGCAAAAATACGAGTAACAAAAAGAACTTCCAAGAGGTCAGGAAATTCTCGAAACGACTTTCTTTCATAACGAATGCCCTTTCCTTGCTGCATAATTCAACATGTGCCCCGGAATAATCATTGCAAAGACAGCAGCCACAGCAAAACAAAGTAAAGAAGCATAGGTAGGAACCTCTTCTCCCATTGCCGCAAACACCATATACAAGCCTATTGCCAATCCAATTAACGAGAAAAGATAAAAAGCTTTGTAGCGAACAATAATACCTGTAATAATACTCCCTAACGACATGATAAATGTTCCTAACGGCAGGATAAATTCAAACTGTTTCATACAGGTAGCCCCTATTGCCACAGCCATACAAAGTCCACCCAGTATACGCCATATTTCGGTCAGTACCTTATCCGAATAGGCTTTAGCCCGTTTCTCTGATTTATGTTCTAAATATATTCCCAAAGGAATTCCAATAACAGGTATTCCCCAAAAGCCCCACATCCAATGAGGGTCTTTTGTAAAACATAGGCCCGCGTACACAACTAAAGTCACTATAGTTCCAATATATCCCCACAACAGAAATATATTTCCACTACCCGCATCCAAATTACGACGTGTATTCTGTATCATCTGAGAGATGAGTTCTAAACTCTCTTGCTCGGTTATCTTTCTATCTTCCATAACTTATTGATTTAATACAATTATTCTTTTGTGTGTCTTCTATTCAATCGATGTCCGGGAATAATCAGCATAATAATAAAACAAACAGCAAAGGCAGGATACATAAAGTTAAGTTCAGGCGGATTAAACAAAATATGCGATATCATAACCACGGATATTGCCAATGCACAACCAGCAGCATTTCTCATCCATGAATCATTTATAATACTCCCTGTAATATTAACTCCCAATGAGCACAGCAGCAGAATAATCGGCAACAATAATAACATGGAGTCAAAATAGAAAGCGGCTATTATAGAAATGCCAATTCCATATTGCCCGATATTGCTCCAGATTGCAAGTAAAACCTTATCCGTGTAAGTCAAAACCGGTTTATCTTCCTTTTTCTTCAGCCAGTGCATCACTGGAAAACCAATAACCGGTATAGCCAACCATAGCCAATTCCAAAGTGGGTTACCAGTTATCAGAATCAAAACATAAACCACAAGCGCAGTTATCGCACAAAGATAACCCCATAGCAAAAGAACATTCACATTCCCCAATCGAAGGTTTTTCTTACTATTCTGTATCATCTGCGTGATAAGTTCCAAACTCTCCTTTTCAGTCATTTTCTTGCCTTCCATAATAGTCTCTCCCTTATATAAAATTATTTTTTTGCTTTGTCCTGCAAGGCCCTCACATCTTTCAACTCCACATCAATCGTTTTTGCCTCAGCCGTCATGTCCAAATCTACAATTGCGCAATTCTCCGCCGGCACCCCGTCTTCCCTGTCCAGTTGATAATTGCCGTTTTCATCATGATACACATACAATTTGCATTTTCCTTCGGGCATCTCTTTTAATACAAGAGTTGCCGTATCACCCGTAGCATCCACCATTGCATATTGCCCTTTATCAGCAGCAATCATCACCTTTCCTTTTGCAGAACGAATGTTCTTCACCTTCACTGTCAAGTCGCTCTGTGCTGATACAAAAGTTGCACACACGCTTACAATACACAATGCAACCCATTTAAAACCAATTGTTTTCATAACTGTACACCAATTAAAATTCTACAATAATCATACATTCCGGGTTCGAACTCCGGTGCAAATATAGATAGTTTATTTTATAAACCAAATTATCCTATAAATTATTTTATAAAAATCCAAAGAAAGCTTTTGAGAATGTACAAATACTCAGGAATTAATTCATAACTGTGCAAAAATGAATGAAATGATAATTTAGCGCAGCCTAAGCCTGAAAGGCTTTCATCTTATAGCCCGGAGCAACACCCCGGGTAATAAATGACCCAACAATCTTACGCCCTGTAAGGGCAAAAGCCGGTGTGTGCCGTTATGCCCTTACAGGGCGCAAAGATAAATACATACCACCCCAGAGCATTGCCCTAGGCTATAAGATAAAAGGCTTTCAGCCTTGAGCTGCGCAATGCTTCTATGCCGATAGAACCTTGTTCCCTTGTCAACTTGTATCCTCGTCAACTAATTCATAACC